>SAMEA3663273__coassemble_24_pt1 | contig 74796 bp, 65 predicted proteins | sample SAMEA3663273__metabat2_low_PE_014 | metagenome-assembled genome bin SAMEA3663273 (sample SAMEA3663273) | pig gut metagenome | biome: pig gut; feature: pig-associated habitat; material: faeces | place: China | collected 2013
TTCGTTGTTGAAGAAAGCATCCGAAACTTCAGTTATATCAAGTTTACTTCAGGATGGATGTCGATGTCGAACTTATCGTGTACATCCTTGCAGATGGTGTCGCACAGACGGATGATTTCGTCGGAGGTGGCACCACCGAGATTGACGAGCACCAATGCCTGTTTGTCATGCACTCCTGCCCTACCGAGTGACTTTCCCCTCCATCCACACTGGTCAATCATCCAACCAGCAGGAATCTTCACACCACCCTCCACTTCATAGAAAGGCATCTGTGGATAGTCCTTCTGGAGAGAGAGGAACTTTTCGCGGCTCACCACGGGGTTCATAAAGAAACTGCCCGCATTGCCCTGCACCTTTGGGTCGGGCAACTTGGCATTGCGGATGTCGATGATGGCTTGGCGCACCAGCCCAAGCGCTGGGCGATTCTCTCCATGCAGCAAGTCTTGTTCTAAGACGGCACGAAGGTTGCCATAGTCCAACTTTAATTGCGGATTCTTCTGCAATCGGAAAGTGACGTATGTGATGGCATACTTGCCCTTCAGTTCATTCTTGAAGATGCTCTGGCGATAAGCATATTGACATTCCGCATTGGTAAAGATGCGCTTCTCTCCTGTCTTCAAATCTACAGCCTCCACCAACGCAATCACATCCTTTGCCTCCACGCCATAGGCACCAATGTTCTGCACGGCACTCGCTCCGACTTCGCCTGGAATGAGCGAGAGATTTTCCACGCCACCGAGACCTCGTTCTACAGCCCATGCCACAAAATCATCCCACACTACACCAGCACCCACTCGCACTAACACAGCCCCCTTTCCCGTTTCCCCTACAGAGGAAAGGCTGTTACCTTGCTCGTTGGTTGGGATTCCGCTCCCTCCCTGTAGGGAAGGTAAGGGGAGGGTCTGTTTCTCGATCCCATGAATGGCACTGTGCAACACCGTTCCTTCAAAGTCTGCTTTGAAGAGCAGGTTGCTACCACCACCTATGTGCAGCAACTCTCCACTCAACGTAGGAATCAAGACCTTGAGTTCTTCCTCTGTATCATATTCCACATAACGCTTGGCTTTCACATCCATTCCAAACGTATTGTGGTTCAGCAAACTATAATTCGAAAAATCTTTCATTCTATAACTCCTATACTCTAAACCCTAAACTCTAAGCTGTTAACTAATACTCTATTTCCATCAGTTTCCAACCATCATCCTGCTTGTTGAACTTGAACTTCATCTGCATGCCATTGCCCAAGCCTTGCAGCATCAGAATCTTTCGGTTCTGGCTGATGCTCGCCTGACCGTAGTTCACATTCACAATGGCATCGGTCGGCAAGGGCAGACTCTGCCGCATTTCAAACCACTCGTCAGCATTCAGATGCTCCTCTTGCGGCTCCTCCTCACCATCTTCCGAGGTGAGAATCACCTTCACTGGCTCAGCCAATGCTTCACGCTGGAAGATGCTGTCGGCAACAAATCGGGCATAGAAATTCAAGAAATCGCCATTCGGGATCTCACTCCTATGCTTCTTGTCTATTTCCGTCAGCATCCACTTGTTCTCCACACGATTGAAGTGGAATTTCTCCACCTCGTCGCTCTTCAACCCAATCCACTCCACAGCGACACTCTGCATCGACGTGTCTTTCGACAACACAAAGTCCTGCTCACGCTCATAAATCACAGACAAAAGTTCCTGATTCTTGAAATGGTCATATTGCGGCCATTCCTGCTGGGTCAGTTTTTCCTCCTCATCACCCGTCTTGCACGGCAAAGGATACACGATGCGCTGACCTTGAAAATGTGCATCGTCAATAAAGTTATATAGAAAGTCATCAAACAGTTCATCCACAGCAGCCGGCGGCTCTATTTCATCAAAAAGATGAAGTGTGTCGCCTATAAATGCCTCCACAGAATCTTCTTCAGGTTCATCTTCTGTATCGAAGACATTAGTCATCTTCTTGTCCTTGCACGACATCAGAAGACAACCCGCCGCAACTGCTAAAACAAAACCTTTTCTCATATCTTTTTCAAAAACGATACAAAGGTAAACATTTTAAGTGAAAAGTGAAGAGTGAAAAGTGAAAAATCTAAATTACACGCCTTTCGGATTGTTGGTATCTTAGATTTTTCACTTTTCACTCTTCACTTTTCACTTATTTTGCCTAACTTTGCATAAATTTTTAAGAAACGCTACAAAACAGCAACGATATGTTAGAAAAAATTCAAAGTTTACTCCAGGAGGTTGAAGGTCTCAAGGCACAGTCTGCCGAAGAGATTGAACAACTCCGCATTAAATATCTGAGCAAGAAGGGTGAGATCACTGCCCTCATGGCAGACTTCCGCAATGTGCCTGCAGAACAGAAGAAAGAGATTGGTATTAAAATCAATGAGTTGAAGAATAAGGCGATGGAGAAAATCAACTCACTGCGTGACACTTTTGCCATACAAGAGACGGAGGTGAACCACCTTGACATCACTCGCACTCCCTATCCTATTCCACTCGGCACCCGCCATCCACTTACGCTCGTGAAAAACGAGATCATCGATATTTTCTCACGTCTCGGATTCTCACTCGCTGAAGGTCCTGAAGTGGAGGACGATTGGCACGTGTTCTCCTCCATGAACTTTGCCGAAGACCACCCTGCCCGAGACATGCAGGACACCTTCTTTGTGGAGGCGCATCCTGACATCATTCTCCGTACCCACACCAGTTCGGTACAGGCTCGTGTGATGGAAAAGCAGCAGCCCCCTATCCGTGTGCTCTGCCCTGGACGTGTGTATCGCAACGAGGCGATTTCTGCCCGTGCCCACTGCTTCTTCCATCAGGTGGAAGGACTCTATGTGGATGAGCAGGTCAGTTTCACCGACCTCAAGCAGGTGCTCCTTCTTTTTGCCAAGGAGATGTTTGGCGAAGACACTCAGATTCGTCTCCGTCCCTCCTACTTCCCCTTCACTGAGCCAAGTGCAGAGATGGACGTATCCTGCACCCTCTGCAAAGGCAAGGGTTGCAGCATGTGCAAAGGCTCCGGTTGGTTGGAAATCCTCGGTTGTGGAATGGTACACCCCAACGTGCTCGAAGCCAACGGCATCGACTCTACCAAGTACAAAGGTTACGCTTTCGGTATGGGCATCGAGCGTATTGCCAACCTCAAGTATCAGGTGAAAGACCTCCGTCTCTTCTCCGAGAACGATGTCCGTTTCCTGAAAGAGTTTGAAGCAGCCAACTAATCAATAAGCAAGAAAAAAGGACATGCTGTCACCCTGCATGCCCTTTTCTTTTCCTATAAAAAACATCAACAACATGAGAAAGCCACTTTTTACTATCCTTGCCGTTCTTGCAGTTCTGTCGATGGCATCCTGCGGCAACAAGACAGGCAACAGCAACGAAGTCAAAACAGACAGCCTTACTGACAGTATCGCATTCCATCCAACCGACACCATGCAGGCAGACGGTCCTGAGGGTATTGCTCCCGATGATCAATGGACAGAAGAGGCCGTCGCCGCACAAATCAAAAAGATTTATGCCGATGTCAGCCGCGCCTTCACGCCCAGCGAAGACGGACTGGAGAACAATATTGACCTCGATGCCATGTACTGCACTCAATACTGGAACGAGACGCTCCAGCAGGTACGCGCCATCAATGCGAAGAAACCTCTTGACCAACAGCGTTTCTACAATGATGAGATTCGTTGGACTTATGGTCTCGGCACTCCCCTCACCCCCAAGAATATCAAGGTGGAACTCACCACTGGCAACATGGCAACTGCCACCTTTGACTTGGCTTGTGGCGAACAATGGATGCACACTGTTCTCTCTCTCGATTGGGAAGGTGACCAGTGGCGCATCAACTCTTGGGAAGAAGTGGGCGACAACAGCCAGGATCTCCTCATCGAGATGCTGGAATACGTGGAAAAAAATCAATAAGCAACAACTACATTTCACAACAATAAAAGAAAAGCCTTGCATCACGCTACGATGCAAGGCTTTTTACTTTATCCTAATAGGGCAAGATGAGCAAATGCTGTTGTCATAACCCAATAGTCAATAATAGAGCGCAACAGAGATTAATTCATGATAGCAAAGTAATCAACAATACCAACAAGTTTGCCATGGTCTGTAACGAGAAGGGCATGTATCTTGTGGTTGCGGAACATTTGCTGAATAGTGGTGAGTTTCGTTTCGGGCGAAATTGTCTTTGGGGTGCGAGTCATGGCCTCGCTGACAGGCAGATTGATGAAATTTTCACGGGCACCCTCGACAGCACGGCGGATGTCACCATCGGTGATTATACCAAGAATTTCATCGCCTTCCATCACGACACCCAAGCCAAGTTTGCCACTACTGATGATGATAAGGGCATCAGATAGGCGCATGGCAGGCGGAACAATGGGGAAATTGTCGGTGTACATCACATCCTTCACCCTGACAAGAAGTTTACGTCCAAGCGAACCCCCAGGATGGAACTGGGCAAAATCCTTTGCACGAAACTTACGCACCTCCATCAAGGCACAAGCAAGTGCATCGCCCATCGCCATCGCAGCGGTAGTGCTGGAGGTGGGAGCAAGGTTGAGAGGACATGCTTCACGCTCCACACTACACAAAATATGGTATGTGGAATGTTGCGCCAGCAAGGAGTCGGATTCACCTGTCATGGAAACGATTGGAATATGACGGTCTTCAAGCGAGGCTATGATACGTAAAAGTTCATCGGTATTGCCTGAATTGCTAATCATGAAGAGAATGTCATTGTTCATAATCATGCCGAGATCGCCATGCAAGGCATCAAGGGCATTCAAGTAAATGGCAGGCGTACCAGTCGATGCAAGGGTAGCAGCAATCTTGGCTCCCACATGACCAGACTTACCCACTCCTGTCACGACCACATGCCCCGTGCAGTGATGGATGAGGTCAACCACCTGCTCGAAGTTGTTATCTAATTGTGGAATGAGGTCGAGCAAAGACTGTGCTTCATCACGCAAACAACGCTCTGCATATATTTTTGAATTCATAGGATTCATCTGTTAGTTTGTCGTTCGTTTTCGGGGCATCTCAATCCAATAGACTTGCAATCACACGGTCAAGGTCGTTCAAATAGAGCATGTTAGGTCCATCAGAAAGAGCATTGTCTGGATCGGGATGCACCTCAAAAAAGTAGCCGTTGGCTCCGAAGGCTTTGGCTGCCAATGCCATAGCAGGAACAAACTCACGGTTACCTCCAGTTTTGCCTCCAGCTGCACCAGGACGCTGAACGGAATGGGTGCAATCCATGATAACAGTGTCGGTGAAACGGTGCATGTCAGCGATGTTGCGGAAATCAACAGCAAGGTTATTGTAGCCGTAGATGTTGCCACGTTCAGTCAGCCATACGTTGTCATTTCCGCTCTCACGCACTTTCTGCACAGGAAACTCCATATCCATACCCGAAAGGAATTGTGCTTTCTTGATGTTGACGATACGTCCTGTATGAGCAGCCGCCACAAGCAAATCGGTTTGCCGGCAAAGGAATGCTGGAATCTGAAGTACATCTGCCACTTCGCCAGCAGGTTGTGCCTGATAACTTTCGTGGATATCGGTGAGAATACGAAGTCCATACTTCTCCTTGATGTTAGAGAGCATCTGCATTCCTTTTTCCAAGCCAGGGCCACGATAAGAGTGGATGGAGGTACGGTTAGCTTTGTCGAAAGAAGATTTGAAGATGATGTCGAGGTCGTACTTTTCGTTGAGCCGCACCAATTCCTGGGCCACCTCATCGAGGCAGTCCATCGACTCAATGACACAGGGTCCTGCTATGATGGTTGGTTTCATAGGGTTGGCTTTTTAGAAAGGATATGCACCATTATTTTCTGACGGAGTGACGGCTGCAGGCGTTTCTGGTTGAGAAGGCGCAGACTGCTGAGTCATGGATTGTCCAACAGGCTTAGGCGAGAGCAACTCCATGTTGTCCACCATGATTTCGACAGCCTTGCGACTGATGCCCTGACGATCTGTCCAGTCACGCGACTGTATCTTTCCTTCCACATAAAGGCGGTCGCCCTTATGCACATATTTTTCTACCACTTCGGCTTGTTTGCGCCAGAATATACAAGTGTGCCACTCCGTACGGTCAGGCACCTGAGTACCATTCTGAAGCGTGTAACCACGCTCGGTGGTTGCAAGGCGCACCTGAGCCACACACACACCTTGGTCAAGATATTTCACCTGTGGGTCAGCACCCACATTGCCTATCAGCATTACTTTATTCATGGTCGTGATATTTTGAAATTTCAAGATGAGGTGACATCGTGACATACGCGATGGAGTTGCAACGACATCATCACATCCTTACAGTTTGATTCAGCAGATAATGGTCAAGGATTGTCATGGCAGCCATCGCCTCCACCACGGGCACAGCGCGTGGGAGCACACAAGGGTCATGCCGTCCTTTCACTTCGAGGGTGATTCCATCACCATCCTTATTCACAGTGGATTGTGGACGTAACTGAGTGGCAACAGGCTTAAAGAGGACACGGAAGTAGATATCCTGCCCATTAGAGATGCCACCCTGGATGCCACCGGAATGGTTGGTGCGGGTGCTGATACGACCCCCATCATTATAAAAAAGGTCATTCTGTTCAGAGCCTTTCTGCCCCACTCCACTAAATCCCTCACCATATTCGAAGCCCTTCACGGCATTGATTCCCAACATGGCAGCACCAAGGTCAGCGTGCAGTTTGGAAAAGGCAGGTTCACCTAATCCAGCAGGACATCCTTGAATGACACAAGTGATGATGCCACCGATGGTGTCGCCGTCAGCCTTCACGCTGAGGATGAGTCGTTCCATCTGTTGTGCAACCTCCGGGTCAGGACAACGGACAGGGTTTCTTTCTATCTCTGAGAAATCGTATTTCTGATAGTCACGATCAATACCGATGTCACCAACCTGTGAAGTATAGGCAATGACACTGATGCCCAACTGACGCAATGCCAATTTTGCCAAAGCACCTCCCACACAACGAGAAATCGTTTCACGTGCCGAGGAACGTCCCCCCCCCCGATGATCACGCAACCCATATTTCTGCGTGTAAGTGTAGTCGGCATGAGACGGACGATAGACTTCGCGCACATTCTCGTAGTCACCAGAATGCTGGTTGGTGTTGCGCACGAGGAATCCGATAGGACACCCTGTCGTTTTGCCATCGAATACCCCGGACAAGATTTCTACACGGTCGCCTTCCTGACGCCCTGTAGTGATGCGGCTCTGTCCAGGACGACGGCGATCCAGTTCAGCCTGAATGAAGTCGAGGTCAACAGGTATGCCAGCCGGCATTCCGTCCACCACTCCACCGATACCTGCACCATGACTTTCGCCAAAAGTGGACAGTGTAAATAGATGTCCAAACGTGTTCCTCATCATGAGCATCCTCCACATCCACCGCCATTGCAGCCACCACATCCGCCTTCACATCCACCACCACATCCAGCACATTCACTTGTGGCATTGAGTGTCTCCGAAATTTCCTCGTTGGTAGCAGGACGCGACTCTATGACGTGTCCCTTGAAGTGAAGGTCTTGTCCTGCACGTGGATGGTTCAGGTCTATGGTCACAGCATCTTTCTTGATTTCGATGATGGTAGCATTGAAACGACTGCCATCTTCACCCATCATGGGCACGACTGCACCTTCGTGAATATAGTTGAAATCTATCTTCCCATCAACCATGAAAACGGTTTCAGGTACATCAAACATCAGTTCGTCATTAAATTCGCCATAGGCATCTGCACAAGGGATGAGGAAATCAAATTCATCGCCACGCGCAAGATCGCGCACATTCTCCTCAAACTTAGCAAGCACCAAGCCCAGTCCACTGATAAATTGGAAAGGGTGACGGCGATTCGCCACTTCAACTGGTTCTTCATCTTCTTCGCCATCCTCTATCGTGTAGAGTCTGTATGCGAGTGTGATATACTTGTTGTCTATCTCCATAAAAATGAAATTGAAATAATATAATACACTTTGAGATTGCAAAGGTAGTACAAATCATGTGAAGAACAAAATAATTCTCAATTTTATTTATTACCTTTGCAACGAAAAATAAAAAGAGAACTTATGAAATACGGATTCATCATCACACTTGCGTCACTGCTCCTGCTGGGGTCATGTCGCCAATCTTCCGCTCCGAAAGCAGATGGACGGAATTCAACCACCAAATCCGAGAAGCCTGCAACACGTGAACTGAACATCATCAAAAAACACATCAGCATTCCTTTCGATTTCAGTTACATCACAAATCTCGGCAGTGTGGACATCATCTACACACAAGGGAATTACAGCATTGACGCAGAAGGAGACAGTGCCCTGCTGAACTATCTCGTCACAGAGTTTGACAGCAACGTGCTCACCGTCAATGTTCAAACCGACAACAACACAGACTTCAACAAATTTGGCAGCACCAGCAACATCAAACTATATGTGTCTGCCCCCAATCTGAAGTGTGTCAGCGTTTGCGGAAACGGCAGTTTCGAAAGCGAAGCTACATGGCGGACGGAAGACCTGCAACTGGGTGTGCTCAGCACAGGAAAGATGAATATCGGGAAAGTAGAATGCACCACCTTCAATCTGCAATCAACTGACATTGGCGACATCACCCTCACCGACCTCCATGCAGAGGATGCCACCATCTACTCACGCAGTTCCGCCAACATCAATGCAAACATCAACGTGAAAAACCTTGTAGTCATCAATGACGGCAAACAAAAAATGAAACTGACTGGGAAAGCCCAAAATGTGGCAATTAAGAATCCTCAAGACTTGAACCTCATTAATGAATTGACTAGTTTCTGAGGCAACAAGACATCGCATTATACCAATTTATCATTACACAAAAAGCCGCTTATCAGCAATGACAAGCGGCTTTCTTTTGATATTTCCTTGAACCTTATTTTTTCAGTTTCGCGATATTCTCCGCCAAAGCGGCAATCTTCGTTTCGGCATCGCTCTGTTTCTTGCGTTCGAGTTCCACCACCTGAGCAGGTGCGTTGGCAACAAAACGCTCATTGCTGAGTTTCTTCTGCACACCCACCAGGAAGCCCTGCAAGTATTTCAGTTCTGCCTCCATCTTGGCAAGCTCGGCCTCAGTGTCGATGAGGTTGCCCAACTGCACCGCATATTCGGTCGTGCCAATCAAGAAGGTGGAAGTGCCATCGCTCTTTGCCTGCACATACTGAATGTCGGCCAACGAAGCCATCTTCTTGATAATAGGGCCAAGTGCAGGACACTTCGTCACATTGCGGTCATCAGTTCCGCTGAGAACCACTTCCAATGTGAGCGGCTCGCGTGGCGAGATGTTCTTGCTTTGACGCACTGCACGCACACCCGAAATCACCTGCTTTGCCTCTTCATACTGAGCAATGAGACGTGCATCTGCCTCATCCGGTGCATCGAGGATGAGTGGGTCAATCATGATGCTTTCACCCTCCTTGCGCTCTGCAATATGCTGATACAACTCTTCGGTGATGAACGGCATGAATGGATGAATCATCTTCATCAACTGCTCGAAAAACAGGAGCGTAGCCTTGTAGGTCTCCGCATCGACAGGTGCCTGATAAGCAGGTTTAATCATCTCCAGATACCAGCCAGAGAACTCGTCGGTGAAGAGTTTGAAGACAGCCATGAGGGCTTCGTTCAGACGATAGCGTGAATAGAGGTTGTTGATGTCGGCCAAAGCCGTCTTGATGACAGCCTCCATCCATGCAATGGTCTTCTTGTTCTCAGCAGGTTGCTCAAGGTCGTTCTTCACTTCCCAACCCTGCACCAGACGGAACGCGTTCCATATCTTGTTGCAGAAGGCGGCACCTTGCTGACAGAGTTGCTCGTCGAAAAGGATGTCGTTGCCAGCCGGAGCAGAAAGCAACATGCCCATACGCACACCATCGGCGCCATACTTGTCGATAAGTCCCAGCGGGTCGGGCGAGTTGCCGAGTGACTTCGACATCTTGCGACCCAGTTTGTCACGCACGATGCCTGTGAAATAGACGTTGCGGAAAGGTACATCCTTGAGATATTCCTCACCTGCCATAATCATGCGTGCCACCCAGAAGAAGATGATGTCTGGACCAGTCACAAGGTCGCTGGTGGGATAATAGTAGTTGATTTCCTCATTGCCAGGATTGTTGATGCCATCGAAGAGGGAGATAGGCCAGAGCCATGAAGAGAACCATGTGTCGAGGGCATCCTCATCGTGTGTGAGCTGGTCGATGGTGATGTTCTCGTAACCAGGAATCTTCTTCGCTTCTTCCAATGCCTCTTCAACTGTGAGTGCCACCACATACTTCTCTTCCTCTCCTTCTGGTGTAGGCAGGAAGTAAGCAGGGATGCGGTGTCCCCACCAGAGCTGGCGGCTGATGCACCAGTCCTGAATATTCTCGAGCCAGTTGCGGTAGGTGTTCACATACTTGGTCGGATAGAACTTAATCTTTCCTTCCAGCACAGGAGGCAGAGCGATGTCGGCAAAGTGCTTCATCGAGAGGAACCACTGCTTGCACAGACGAGGCTCCACAGCGGTGTCTTGGTTGCGCTCCGAGTAGCCCACCTTATTGTCATAGTCCTCAATCTTCTCCATCAAGCCAGCCGCTTGCAAGTCGATGGCAATCTGCTTGCGCACCTCCATGCGGTCTTGACCCACATAGAGACCAGCCTCCTCCGAGAGGGTTCCATCAGGGTTAAAGATGTCGATGATGTCGAGATTGTGTGTCTTGCCCAATGCGTAGTCGTTCACATCGTGAGCAGGTGTCACCTTCAAACAACCCGTACCAAACTCTATATCCACATAGCGGTCTTCAATCACTGGGATGACACGGTTCACCAGCGGCACAATCACCTTGTGACCTCTCAGCCACTGGTTCTTCGGGTCTTTGGGATTGACACACATGGCGGTGTCGCCCATGATGGTTTCAGGACGTGTGGTGGCCACTACAGCATAGTAGCCCTTCGAATCCTTATGGATGACGTTGCCCTCCTTCTCCAGTTCGTCGATAGACACCTTTCCGCCCACCGACTTGAGGTTTTCGGGGTCTGCCACATAATACTTCAAATGGAACAGGTGGCTCTTCTCCTCGCGGTAAATCACTTCCTCGGTCGAAAGCACTGTCTGTGCCTTCGGATCCCAGTTCACCATGCGAAGACCACGATAAATCAAGCCCTTCTTATAGAGGTCAACAAACACCTTCAGCACACTCTCGCTGCGCTTCTCGTCCATTGTGAACGCCGTTCTGTCCCAGTCGCACGAAGCACCCAGATGGCGCAACTGCTTCAGGATGATGCCACCGTGCTCATCTGTCCAAGCCCACGCATGCTTCAAGAACTCCTCACGGGTCAAGTCACGCTTCTTGATGCCCTGTTCAGCCAAGCGGTTCACCACCTTTGCCTCGGTAGCGATTGACGCATGATCTGTGCCCGGCACCCAACAAGCATTCTTGCCGTCAATACGTGCCTTACGGATGAGAATATCCTGAATCGTGTTGTTCAACATGTGTCCCATGTGGAGCACACCCGTCACGTTGGGTGGCGGAATCACAATCGTGTAGGGTTCACGTCCGTCGGGTTTGCTGGCAAACAGTTTGTGATCCAGCCAATACTGATACCACTTTCCCTCCACTTCGGAAGGATTATAATTTTTTGCTAATTCCATTGGTATAAAAGTTTTGACTTGCAAAGTTACGATTAAGTGAGAGAATTACCAAATTTTAATTGAGTTTTCCCAACGTAAGTACCTTCAGCGGAGTCAACAACACACCTATTCGCCTATTGCAAGGTCACACTTCCTCCACCCACCTGTTCAACTTCTCCTTGACAGCCGACCAGAAAGATCCTCTTTTTGACTGAAAATCGCCTTCGTTTTCCTCATTGTCCTCTGACACAGTCACCCCATCCTCTTCGTCCGACAGCACTTCACTCTCAGGCGTCTCTTCTAACGTCACGCCATCCATGGGATGTTCATTCCCCTCTTTTTCCTTTTCCTGCACAACACGTGGAACCATTGCATAGTATTTCTCACGCAGGCTTTGCAACAGACGCTTCTCGTCCGACATCTCCTCATTCCCCGTGGAGGTGTCCGCTTGGTCAAAACCAGTGGCCACTATCGCCACTTTGATTTCGTCCTCCAGTTCATCATCTTGATAATGTCCCCAAAGCACCTCAATGTTCTCGTCAAAATCTTCCATAAAGGCATTGATTTCACGCAGTTCCGACATCTTTGCAGGATTCTTCTTTCCACTATATACTATATATAATAGTCGTTTCGTCTTCTGCTTGTCCATGTTGGCAATCAACGGCGAGTTCACAGCCTCTGACATCGCCTTCAGTATGCGCTGTTCACCACTCGCCTTCGCCACCGAAACAACGGCTGCCCCACCATCTTTCATCACCGTGTTTACATCGTTGAAATCTCGGTTTACCTTACCTCTCACCGTGATAATCTCGGCAATAGTCTTCGTAGCAATGGTCAGCACCTCATCCGCCTTCTGCATCCCCTCATCCCAATCCATCTCCACATAACGCTCATCCTCCAGCAACTTCTCATTGTTAATCACAATCAGCGAATCCACACACTTCCTCATCGCCTCCAATCCCTTCAAGGCTATGTTGATACGCTTGGGACGCTCCATCAAGAACGGCAACGTCACCACACCCACCGTCAGGATGCCCATTTCCTTTGCCACACGAGCAATCACAGGAGCGGCTCCCGTTCCTGTGCCACCACCCAAACCTGCCGTGACAAACACCATCTTGGTACCACCCTCCAGCATCGCCTTGATGTCCTCAATACTCTCCTCTGCCTTTTTCCGCCCCACCTCAGGGTCACCGCCAGCACCCAAGCCATCACCCAACTGAATCTTGTTAGGCACCTTGTTGGGCACCAGTACCTGACTGTCCGTATTGACCACAACGAAGTTGACGTTTTTCACGCCCACTTCCCACATGTGCTGCACAGCATTACCGCCGCCGCCACCAACGCCAATCACTTTGATAATTCTCTCCGACTTGTCCTCAATGGGAAAGTTGAAAGGAGGTAACTCATCCTCCTTAGGCGAGCCAATCCACCCGCCAGCCCAGGACACACGCTTCTGCTCCTGCACTCTGTCAGCATTCTCTTCCATTCAATTCACTGAATTTAATAAGTTAAACTATTATTTCCACCAACCCTCTCAGGTTAGCATCTCACTTTATCATAATCATATATTCTCGGCTACAAAGTTACAAAAAAATGGAAAATGAAAACAAATTTCCCTCCCATTTTTTTTACACACCTAAAAAAAATGTATTTCTCTATACAATTTTACAAATGTACTGCTTTTTCAACAAAGCATCAAAAACAAACTCAAATATCCTCTCAATAAAAAAATCCTTTTTTCCCTAATAAGTTATTGGGGCTTATTCGTACCGAATAGTCTCTGAAGGTTTCCCTATGCTGATGAGATGGGAACTGCCCCAGATGACAAGAGTGGAAATGAGGAGGGTAGCTGCGTTGATAGCGAGGATAAGCCACCAATTAAACTGAATGGGCACGGAATCGATGTAATAGACGGAGGCATCGAGGGATACAATGTGGAACTGCTGTTGTAGCCAGCATAGGAGAAGGCCGAAGATGTTGCCCCAAAGAAGCCCTTTGCCCACAAGCATAATGCTGAATTGGATGAAGATGTTGCGTACGGACACATTGGTGGCTCCAAGGACTTTGAGGGTGCCTATCATGCTGATGCGCTCAAGCATGATGATGAGCAAGCCACTGACGACAGTGAAAGCACTGACGAGAATCATGAGAACGAGAATCATGACCACGTTCATGTCGAGCACGGAAAGCCACGCAAAGGTGTGGGCGGCAATGTCCTTGATGCTGAACACACCATAGGTGACTCCCTGACGGTCGGTGCCCTGATGGATGAACTGAAGTTTGCTGGTCAATTCCTCAACCCTGTCGAAATCATTGACCGTCACCTCCAAGCCTGAAGACATCTCGGCATCCCAACCATTGAGTTTGCGAATGGTATAGATGTCGGTGATGGCATAGTTTTTGTCGTAGTCGTTCATGTTGGTCTCAAAGACACCTGCCAACTTGAAACGTCTGGCACGCATCGATTCCTCGCCCATGAAGTAGGCGAAAATCTTGTCGCCCACTTTCACGCCAAGGTCACCTGCCACCTTCTTTGACAAAAGGATTTCATTGGATGCCTCCTTGGAGGAGAACTTGGGCATCGTTCCTTCTCTGAGTGAAGTGCGGAAGAAAGAAAGGTCATAGTCCTCTCCCACTCCCTTGAAGGTCAAGCCGCGGAAGTTCTCTTCTGTTTTCAGAATGCCCATCTTGGTGGCGAAACGCTGAATATGCTCCGTGCCTCTCACTTTCTTAACCTTGCGGATGAGGGTGTCATTGGTGAGCACGGGCATCATCTCATAGTTCTGGTTCTGTGTGAGGCTAATCACCTGAATGTGACTGCCGAAGCCAATGACTTTCTCGCTCACTTCATGTTTGAAGCCGAGCACCACAGCCAAACTCACCAACATGACTGCCACACCGATGGTTACACCGAGCATGGCTATACGAATAGCAGGACGGGAAAACCGTTCCCCGTCCTCTGCTTTATCCGCATAAATTCGTTTGGCTATGAAAAGTTCGAAAGACACCGTTAGGAATGAGGAATTCCTCTTTAAAATCAAAGATTATCAACTCTGCCCGGATAAGCCTCTAATGCCTTTCTCAGCACGAAGAGGGCACGGATGAGGTCTTCTTTCTTGAGCACGTAGGCGATACGGACTTCGTTCTTGCCGGCTCCAGGTGTGGTGTAGAATCCTGCAGCCGGAGCCATCATGACGGTCTCACCTTCGTAGTTGAAGTCAGAAAGACACCATGCACAGAACTTCTCGCAGTCATCGACCGGAAGACGTGCCACGGTGTAGAAGGCTCCCATTGGGATGGGCGAATAGACACCAGGAATGCGGTTAAGTCCGTCAATGAGGCACTTGCGTCGCTCCACGTATTCGTCGTAGATGTCACGGCTATACGTTTCGGGGGCATCGAGGCTTGCCTCGGCAGCAATCTGACCGATGAGTGGCGGAGAGAGACGTGCCTGGCAGAATTTCATCACCGCCTTGCGGATTTCCTCGTTCTTGGTGATGAGGGCACCGATACGGATGCCGCACTCGCTGTAACGCTTGGACACGGAATCGATGAGCACGACGTTCTGTTCGATGCCTTCGAGGTGACAAGCGGAGATATAGGGGGAGCCTGTGTAGATGAATTCACGATACACCTCATCAGAGAAGAGGTAGAGGTCATACTTCTTCACGAGGTCGCGAATCTGGTTCATCTCGCGACGAGTATAGAGGTAACCCGTAGGGTTGTTGGGGTTACAGATGAGGATGGCGCGTGTGCGCTCGTTGATGAGTTCTTCAAACTTCTCCACTTTGGGAAGTGAGAAGCCCTCGTCGATGGTGGTGGCGATGGTGCGGATGACGGCACCTGCCGAGATGGCGAACGCCATGTAGTTGGCGTAGGCGGGTTCTGGCACGATGATTTCATCGCCCGGATTCAGGCATGCCAAAAAAGAGAAGAGCACGGCTTCAGAACCACCACTGGTGATGATGATGTCGTCGGCAGTCAAATGGATGTCGTACTTGGCATAGTAGGTGACCAACTTCTCGCGGTAACTGCGATAACCCTGCGATGGGCTGTATTCCAGAATCTTGCGGTCAATGTTCTTGATGGCATCGAGTGCCACTTGGGGTGTGGGCAGGTCGGGCTGTCCGATGTTGAGGTGATAAACCTTGACGCCACGCTTCTTGGCTGCGTCAGCCAACGGTGCCAGTTTGCGAATAGGCGAACTGGGCATCTCCGTTCCTCGTATAGATATTTGGGGCATATCTGAAAGATAAAGTTTTTGCGTTTAAACAAACAATAATTGTGCAAAGGTACGAAAAAATTCTCTCTCTATTCTCTTTTCATCAAAGTTTTCTTTTGTTTCCACATAAAAGTTCCATTTATTTACCATAAAAGACTGCCTTTAACCCCACAATACGGGCATGGTGCGTGAAATATTACGCGCTGAGTGCACGAAATATTATACGCACGGTGCATGAAATCACAGCGGCAAGGTGAGGATAAACCTGGCGCCTCCTTTGTAAGAGGAATCGAGAATGAAAGTACCTCCCATCAACTCTGCTCCACGACGAATGAGAGTAAGACCGATGCCAAGTCCTTCGCTGTAATAGTCGAGTTTAAGGAATGGGATGAAGATGCGACGGGCATTCTTTTTCGCAATACCTATGCCCGTGTCGGTCACGATGAAATGGATGTTCCGTTCGTCTTTCAACCTGCATTCCAACGTGATGAGTCCTTCTTGTGTGAACTGGTTGGCATTGTCAAGCATTTGCTGCAGCATCTTAGGCAATGCGTCAGAGATTGCAGGAATGGTCAGAGAATCTGGGACACAAGTGACAAATTTCAACTTGACAGTGTCGGGATATTTGAGTTTAATTTTGGCAAGTGTCTTGAGACAAAGGTCATTGCAAGCAAACCAGGTGTCTTTCGGCACACTTGTCGTGCTCTCAAGAAAGGAAGCAGTCAGCAGTTTATCAATGATGCCCTTAATGTTCTGAGAATTCACCTGCATGCCATTAAGAATGGTCACCAACTCTTCTTCGGGGATGGACTGATGCCCCATGCGAAGCACCTGCGAGAATCCGATGATGATGTTGAGCGGTGTGCGCACCTGATGAGTGAGATCCTGCATGAAAGCCGTCTTTTTTTCAAGGGCTTCCTGTACTTGTTTGTTGACACGGACAAGTTCATTGTTATGTTCCTCTATCTCCGCCTTTACATGATAGATGTCGTTGACATAGCCAGAGATGGATTCCTGCATGACGCTGAAGGTGTTCTGCAATTGTCCTACGGGGTCGATGCGGTCGCTGCGAGGTATATGCTCATCGAAGTTTCCTGCTGCGATGTGCCGCGCCAAGTTAGCGAGCTGATTGACTGGCATGATGGCATTGTTGATAATCTTGCGGCACAAGATGAACAGCAACAGAAGTCCGACGAAGATGATGGCAAGCACGATGTAGAAAAGCCGGTTGTAGCCTTGAAATATCTCGTTTTCAGGATATATGATGGCCATGCTCCATCCTGTCTGTGGCAACTGACGGTAGAATACGAAACAATTCTCATCATTCAGCCGCAACTGCTTCATGCCCTCTTCTCCCCTAAGCATACTATTACCAAGTTCTATCAAGTCGGCATCGCGGTCGGGGTCAGTATCGGTAAAGATAGTTTGAACAACGAGTTTCTTTGTGTCGGGATGGATGTAGTAGGTTCCTTCTCTGCCTAACATGATACAGTAGGAATGGGCTGAAGGCATCTGCGAGGTAATTGTCCGAGAGAGCCATGACAAGGAGAGGTCGGCGGAGATGACACCCATGCATTGCCCCTCTTTGCTGATGAGAGGCACGACATAGGAGGTGATCATGTCACGCTGGAAATTATCTTCTATATAATCATCATAGAAAGGGTCAACCCAGCAGGGCTTGTTTTCCTGCTTGGGTATCAAATACCATTCCATATCGTAGTAACGATACTCGTCGCTACCCTCCTGTTCGGTACGAATTGTGTCGTTTTCACGAGAAGAATAGACGGAGAAATATTTCCCTTTTTCCTTAAAGAAATAGGGTTCGAAGGAAATGGAGCACCCTTTGAAATTGGGATTCATTTCAATCAATCGACGAGAATAAACCACAACCGAGTCTGGATGCAAATGGGTACGGACAAGCCAATCGGTGTTGTTGGTGGCAATCTCGACTTCATTCAGGATGACCGAGACTCTCAGCACTGTGTTGTTGAGCACCTGTGAGGCACGACGAAGGGCATCTTCGCGAACATAGTTGCGCGTTTTGACATACAGGAATCCGGTGGACACCACAAAGATGAGCACCGCAAAAATCATAACCAAGAGACCTATTCTCGTTGATAATGAATTCCTTATTTTCGTGATGGGGTTCATTATATTCATGGGGTCACTGGGGATTCGTTTAACAAATCAGAGGAATCGGAAGAAGCAGACGTATCAGAAGAAGCGTCGGAAGCCTTCAGGATCTGATTGAGTAAACGGGTCACATCTTCCGTGCTTTCGAGCATGCGGTCAACATGCTGTGTCATCTCTTCCTCGGAGAGGTTTTCATATTCTTGACGAATGAGGTCGTTCTCCGCCACAATGATGTCAACAGGATGTAACATCTGACCGGTCATGTTGTTGATGACAGCCGTCTTCATACGGTCATCCTCCTTTGCCAGTTCGGTGGCTTTGGTCAGTTCTGCGTTTTGTTGGGTCAACACTTCAGTGGAGTGACGTATCTTATTGATATAGTCAACCAACGAACGCTGCATCTTATAGAAACTATGCTGCAACTGACCAATCTCGTCGCGACGTCTGCTGTCGGGAACAATCACATCGAAATCGCCCTGAGATATTCTTTCAGCAGAAAGCCCCAATTGTTTGAGCGGTCTCAGATTATAGCGAATAATAAACAGGCAGAAAAAGAGCAGCAGACAGATACCTATAATCGTAATTGTTATCAGATTTGTACGCAACCGGTAGTAAGGTTCAAAAATGTCATTTTCAGGACAAACAATAGCGACACTCCATTCCGTATGAGTGGAAGGTCTGTAGAATACATAATAGTTCTGTTCCTCGCGGTGCAGCACCTTATATCCGCTTTCACCCCCAATCATCGCCTTGCCCAATGCAGTCATCTCTTCGTCGGGATGTTCCAGAGTGGAAGTGAAGATGGACTCATAGAAAAGTTTGGTCGTATCGGGATGGACAAGAAACGTCCCCCCCCTTCCCAACAGGACACTGTATGAATGGGGGTATGGCTTAGCTTGGGAAATAGTTTTTGAGAACCACGTGAGAGACAAGTCAACAGAGAGGATGCCCACAATTTTTTCATCCTTATCGCGAATGGGTTGAGAGAACGAAGTGATGAAATCATCCACCTCAATGCCCCCATTGTCATAATCGCGGAAAGGCTCTACCCAGCAAGGTCTATTGAGCAGCTTGGCAATGAGATACCAATCCATATAGTAATACTCATATTCATCGCTACCCTCCTGTTCGGTTTGTATCGAGTCACCCGCATTGTTAGAGTAAATCGAGAAATACCGCCCCTTCTCCTCATAGAAGAAAGGTTCGAAAGCAATGGAGCAGCCATAGAGGTTAGGATTGTTCTCCAGAATCTTGCGGCTGAAAGTGTACATAGAATCGGGAGTGTCAACATGCTGTTCCACCAACCATTTCATGTTATTGGCAGCCACCTCCACCCCATGCAGCGTGTTCTCCACATTCAGCAAAGTGCTCTCCAGCGACTGCGTCGCCTTCTCCATCGCCTCCTCACGCACCGCCAACTGCGAATAGTGAAACAAGACGCCAAGAGCCAAGACAAAAAGAAACACCACACACGACCCGACCCCAATGCTGAGCCGTGCAGCCAACGAACGACGTATGTAAGTGATGACATTCATTCCCTATGTCTTTCTTTTTAAGGTTCGTTATTAAAGTTTGACTTCGTCGAGCTAAAGGTTCTCTCTTATTTCACAGATTGGAAAGCCCTGCAGGACTTTTGGAAAAATCTGTGCAATCCGTGGTTTTTATGACTTCCGAAAGTTGAGTTCGTTAGAGTTTAGTGTTTAGTGTTTAGAGAGGCTGACCCTGACCCTAACCTTAACTGTCAACTGTCAACTCTCAATTGTCAACTCCCAACCGTTTAGTCCGCCCCATGAGTTCCTGATAAGACACCTCCCTGTCAATCATGCCAAAGTCCCTCATCAGCAAACACGCCCTCCTCACCATGTCGGGACGCACCCGAAACTCACGCCTACCCGAATCAGAGTCAATCTGCAAACGGAGAATCTCCTCCAGCATCAGCCTTTGGATGACACGATTAGTCTGAACATTCTCCCTGCGCACATACCCCATCACAATGTCCAACGTCTCCTCAGGATGCAAGGCAGCCCACTTCCACCCCCTCCTGCTGGCAGCCGCAAAACGCCTCACCTGCTCAGGATGAGACTCAAAATAATCACGCTTCACATACACACCATTCTCCTGAATGTTGTAACCATGGTCCTTAAACCTGAAAAGGCTCCCCTCCTTCATCTCAAACCCCGCCTGCCTCAGCAGCAGGAACTCACTGTAACTCACCACCGCCATCGCATCCACACCCCCCGAAAGAAACACATTGATGTTGCCCGTGAAAAAGACCCACTCAAAATTCATCCGCCGTTTCCTGTCCAGGATAAAAGCCAAATAATTCGGCTCCGACATGTAGACACCCAAACGTCCCCCCCTCAGGGCAAGCGGATTCTTGCCCCATCGGGAAACAATCAAGTAACTGCTGTTCATCGAAGTCTGGAAAATATTCACCAAAGAAGTCCCATGGGCAACGATGTCGATGGCAGCCATCAAAGAGAACATGCCCGCATCACACTCGTCAGTCTCCAGACGATGGTAAACAGACCCCGTCAAAGAAGGACTCCGAAACACCACATCCAGTCCGACATCCCTATAAAAACCCTTCTCCTTAGCCACATAATAGCCCGCAAACTCCGCCTGAGGAGTCCACGCAGTCGTAAACACAAACTTCTCTGCATGCAGCTGGAAGGAAGAAAACAGAAGGAAAATGACAAGTATGCCTCTGTTGCAACCATTCACTATGTTTTCCATTCTCATTTATTTTATTGTAAATGTTTTTCATATCTTTCATCATTCCTCTCCCCCCTAGAGGAGTCGGAGGGGGCTTTCATCCCTCCACCCTGTCTCGGTTATGTCCTCACTCCTCAGCTTCTCGTTTTTCCACCTCTTACTCCTCAGTTTCTCCATCTGCATCGCCATTCTTCAGCATCTCTTCTCTCGTAGGGAAATGCCCCAGCCACTTCATCTGCCGGAGACACCACGACTGACGACGATACATATAGTTAGTCGGTGATGCCGAGTTCATCTTGATCGGATTGGGCAACGTGATAGCAATCATTGCGCATTGGTTACGGGTCAAATTTTTTGCGTCGCATCCGAAATGTTCTTGCGCCACGGCTTGTGCGCCATATATACCGTCCCCCATCTCTATCGTGTTCAGATAGACTTCCATAATCCGCTGCTTGTCCCACATAAACTCCATCAAAATAGTAAAATAAGCCTCAACACCTTTGCGGAACCATGCCAACTTTCCCGAAGAGGATGTTGGAAAGAGGAACACATTTTTAGCCGTCTGCTGACTGATGGTGGAGCCACCTCGGAAACGCTCACCCTCAGCACGTTCATCTATCACTTTCTGAATGGCATCCCAATCGAAGCCATTGTGGATGAGGAAATTCTGATCTTCACACGACATCACTGCAAGCGGCAAGTCGGCAGACATTTCCTCAAGTGGCACCCACGAATGATGCCATCTGATCTGTTCTCCCCTGCTCACCTGCTCATACGCCCTTATGAACATGAGCGGTGAGGTATAAATTGGGAGGTAACGGAAGGCAAAGACCAGCAAGATGCTTCCCGCCAATAAGACGATGAGCGTCCACTTCACCAGATTCCCCAATTTGGAAAAGAAATTCCCCATTTTCACACCATCTTATGAACCGTTGCAGGTGCAAAACTGACGGTCAGCCCTGCACCTGCTCCGATGTTTTTACTGCAATGTACCAGCGTTTGCAGCGTTAATCATTGCCTCTGACGCATAGAGATAGATTTCCACGCGGCGATTCTGTGCCTTACCCTCCTTGGTTGAATTGTCAGCCACAGGATTGTTCTCACCAAAACCTGTACAGCTCTTAATCTGAGTGGTCGCAGCACCTTGAGCCAACAGATAAGACTTTACAGCATCAGCACGTTCTTGGCTAAGTTTGATGTTCTTTTGGAAACTCTCCTCTGCCGTAGAACCCTTGAAGCCTGTATTGTCCGTGTAGCCCTGAATAGCCACGTCGCAATCCGGATATGCCTTCAACACATTGTTCGTGAAGTCGTTAAGGTTGTTCATTGCAGTTCCGCTGAGTGTGGATTTTCCAGATGAGAAAAGGATACCCGAATCAAATGTAACCTTTACAGCATCAAGTCCATTGCTGTCCTTCACGCTTTCCACCTGAGCATTCTGCACCTGCTCTGCAGCGGCTTTCATCTTGTCCATCTTCTTACCAATCAGAAGACCCGCACCCGTACCAACAGCAGCGCCAATAGCCGCACCAGCCAGCGTACCACCTGCATTTCTTCCAATCAGGTTACCGACCAGTGCTCCAATACCTGCACCTGCACCACCACCGATGAGACCACCCTTGGCTGTGTTGTTCATGCCACATCCTGAAAGAACAATAAGTGCAGCCATCAACATAGCACTAAACTTTGATTTCTTCATAATTTTCACTTGCTTTTTAGTTAATATTAGAAACATTATTTATTGTAACATAAAAAAGTAACATCAAGTGCAAATATCGCAATTTTCACTGATATATTCCATCATTGTGACAAATAAAATTGAAAAAAAATGATTTTTTCCTAAATATTCAGTAATTTTGTGGCTCAAAATGAATTTTCATCAAAAAAAAGATAGACAAAAAGAAGAAAATGGCAACAGAATTGAAAGACCTGACCAAGCGGTCAGAAGATTATTCCAAATGGTATAATGAACTGGTGGTGAAGGCTGAATTAGCAGAACAGGCTGACGTGAGAGGGTGTATGGTGATCCGCCCATACGGATATGCCATTTGGGAGAAGATGCAGCGTGTACTCGATGACATGTTCAAGGAGACTGGTGTGCAAAATGCTTATTTTCCCCTGCTGATTCCGAAGAGTTTCTTGAGCAAGGAAGCAGAACACGTAGAAGGCTTTGCCAAAGAATGCGCTGTGGTGACTCATTATCGCTTGAAGACCAATGACACCCACGATGGTGTGGTGGTTGACCCTGCTGCAAAACTGGAAGAGGAACTTATCATTCGCCCCACTTCGGAAACCATCATCTGGAACACTTATAAGAATTGGATTAAGTCCTATCGCGACCTGCCTATTTTATGCAATCAGTGGTGCAACGTGATGCGCTGGGAGATGCGTACCCGTCTATTTCTCCGCACATCGGAGTTCCTTTGGCAAGAGGGTCACACGGCTCATGCCACTCGTGAAGAGGCTGAGGAGCGTGCCAAACAAATGCTGAAAGTGTACGCCAAATTTGCAGAAGAATATATGGCTGTGCCAGTCATTCAAGGTGTGAAGAGCGAGACAGAGCGTTTTGCTGGCGCGCTCGACACTTACACTATCGAAGCAATGATGCAGGATGGCAAGGCGCTGCAAAGTGGAACGAGCCACTTCTTGGGTCAGAACTTCGGAAAGGCATTTGACGTGCAGTTCCTCAATAAAGACAACAAGGTGGAATATGCGTGGGCAACTTCTTGGGGTGTTTCCACCCGTCTGATGGGTGCGCTCATCATGACTCACTCCGATGACAACGGACTGGTGCTGCCTCCGAAGTTGGCTCCACTGCAAGTAGTGATCATCCCTATCGGAAAGGGTGACCAGATGGCAATGCTCGACGAGAAGGCTGAGGCTATCTTAAAGAATCTGAAGGCGATGGGCATCAGCGTGAAATATGACAATGCTGACAACAAGCGTCCAGGCTTCAAGTTTGCAGACTACGAACTGAAGGGTGTACCTGTACGCGTTGTGTTAGGCGCCCGAGACCTGGAGAAAGGACTTGTGGAAGTGATGCGCCGTGACACACTGGAAAAAGAAAATGTGGCGATTGAAGGCATTGAGGATTACATCAAGAACCTGCTCAACGACATTCAACAAAACATCTACCAAAAAGCCATCGCCTATCGCAATGCCCACATCTACGAGTGCGACAACTACGATGAATTTAAGGAGCGCATCAAGGAAGGCGGCTTCTTCCTCTGCCACTGGGACGGCACCGAAGAAACCGAGGCTAAAATCAAGGAGGACACGCAAGCAACCATTCGCTGCGTTCCATTCATGTTCGAGCAGACGGAAGGTGTGGATATGGTGAGCGGAAAACCTGCCAAGCATCGTGTACTGATTGCTCGGGCATACTAACAAAGACCGCATATCCTAAAGAGAAGTCGTTCATAAGTTTGGAATAATTATTCATATGGTACAAACAATTATTCATAACTTATGAACAACACCTCCCGGACTGAGACAATATCAGGTACGTTCACGATGAAAAAGAAAAGATTAGCACTCCTTGGGGTTGCCGCACTGATGGCTTTAGGGCTTGCGGCACAAAATGACTCAACCCTCTTCATGCAGCAATTGTGCGCTTTGGAGGGCATAAGCGATGTGAAGCCATTGGAGACTTCCACTTTCAAGGAGAAATATGTACTGAAGATGGAGCAGCAGGTGGATTGGAAGACTTTATCGAAAGGCACTCTGAAAGAACGTATCATTATTGGAATGAAAGGTTTGAACAAGCCCACCATCATTGTTACTGAAGGTTATTTTGCTAACTACGGCATAAGTCCCGATTATGAAGAGGAGCTGAGCCGTCTGTTCGATGCCAACGTCATCTTGTGCGAGTACCGCTACTTCGCCGAGAGCGTACCCCAACCCACCAACTGGGACTACATGACAGTCGATAATTCATTGGCAGATTACCACCATGTGCGACAAACGATGGGACAACTTTTCACGGGCAAGTGGATTAGCACAGGCATCAGCAAAGGCGGACAAACCACCATGTTCTATCGTGCCACTTACCCTGACGATGTCGATGTCAGCGTGAGTTATGTGGCACCACTCAATCGAGCAATCGAGGATGGACGGCATGAGAAATTCCTGGCCAAGCAGGTAGGTACGAAAGCAGAGAGAAAGGTCGTCAAGCAAGCCATGCAGGAATTCATGAAACGCAAGAAAGACTTGATGCCGCTTTTCCATGAGTATTGCACCAAGCACGACTATCACTTCTATCTTCCAGAAGAAGACATCTACGACTATTGTGTGCTCGAGTATCCCTTCGCCCTATGGCAATGGGGCACTCCAGTCAGCACCATTCCATCGCTGGACGATGACGACAATACATGGTTCAGCAACCTCATGAATGTGGCAGAACCAGATTACTTCCGCTATCCCAACAAATATATGCCGTTCGATGTGCAAGCCATCAAGGAACTGGGCTATTACGGATATTCGCTCAAGCCCATTAAGAAATGGACTTCGCTGAAGAGCACCAAAGGATATCTGAAAAAAATCATGCTACCCGACAGTTTAAGACACTATGATTTTGACGCTACACTCTATAAACGAACAGTGAAGTTCCTCAAGAAAGAAGACCCTACACATATATTTATATACGGAGAGATTGACCCTTGGAGTGCCAGCGGAGTATGCACATGGCTCAATTGCAAGAAAAAAAAGAATATGCGTGTCTATGTGCAACCGAGAGGCAGTCATGGCAGTCGCATCAGTAACATGCCCGAAGACATGAAGGCAGAAATCATTGAGAGACTGACAAAATGGCTACAATGACATTCTTCGGCACCTGTTTTGTTGAAAGTGTTGTTTGTATATTCACCAAACGATTACATCCAATAGATGAACTACAAATATTCTGAAAGAATCACACGTATCCTCGGATACAGCAAAGAGGAAGCATTAAGACTCAACAATGACTACATTGGCCCTGAGCATCTGATGTTGGGGATGATTCGTGACGGCGAAAGTCGCGCCATAGACTTGTTGCGAAAAAAGTTCTATGTCAACATCCCTTCCATCAAGGAGGTGCTGGAACGTACCGTGAGAGACAATGGTAAAGCCCTGATTTCCACCGACATTGCTCTCAACAAGCAATCGACAACCATCATGCGGTTGGCTGTGCTTGAAGCACGTTTGTTGAAAAGCGAGGAGAGTGATGCTGAGCATATGCTGCTTGCCATTCTTAAACAACACGACAACACGGTGGCACGCGTACTGAATGACTGCGATGTGACATACAAGGAGTTTTACGATTCGTTAAGCACACAAAAAGCCCCCACACAACCACAAAACGACATTGACTTTGACGAAGAAGATGAGGATGAGGAAGGAACCCCACCACCATCAAGCGGGGAACCTGCACCAGCCTTAAACAATACAACAACTTCGAAGACCACAAAGAAAGGTAATTCTGACACGCCTGCCATCGACAAGTTTGGCTTCGACCTCACCAAAGCGGCAGCCGAGGGAAAACTTGACCCTGTGGTAGGACGCGAAATTGAAATAGAGCGCCTGGCACAGATCCTTTCACGTCGAAAGAAGAACAACCCCGTGCTGATTGGTGAACCAGGAGTGGGCAAAAGCGCGATTGTGGAAGGATTGGCTGCACGCATCAACGAACGAAAAGTGGCACGTGTACTTTTTGATAAGCGCATCGTCAGCCTTGACATGTCGAGCGTTGTAGCTGGTACAAAATATCGCGGACAATTCGAAGAGCGCATGCGCAACATCATCAACGAACTACGTTCCAACCCTGACATCATCGTCTTTATCGACGAGATTCACACGCTTGTCGGTGCAGGTAACCAAGCTGGGCAGATGGATGCCGCCAATATGATGAAACCAGCCTTGGCACGTGGCGAGTTACAGTGCATCGGAGCCACCACACTCGATGAATACAGAAAGAGCATTGAGAAGGACGGCGCCCTCGAACGCCGTTTCCAAAAGGTGATTGTAGAACAAACCACCCCAGAAGAGACACTGACTATTCTCAATAACATCAAAGACCGCTACGAGGAACATCACAATGTCTGTTACACAGACGAGGCATTGAAGGCATGCGTCAAACTGACAGAACGCTATGTCACTGACCGTAGTTTCCCCGACAAAGCAATTGACGTATTGGACGAAGTCGGGTCGCGCGTACGCATCAAAAACATTTGTGTACCCAAAGAGATTGAAGACAAGGAAGCAGAACTTGCTGACCTCAACCGGCTGAAAGAAAATGCTGTCAGAGATGAAAACTATGCGCTTGCAGGAACTTATCGCGACCGTGCAAAACTCGCCAGTGATGAACTGGAACAAATGAAGAAGCGCTGGGAAGACACACTGGAAGACAAACGGCAAAAAGTAACCGAAGAACAAGTGGCGCAAACCGTTTCCATGATGACAGGTATTCCTGTGAGCAAGATGGCCAATGCTGAGGGCATCCGTATAAAAGGCATGCGTGAAGAATTGAAAAACAGCGTCATAGCACAGGATGCTGCCGTTGACAAATTAGTCAATGCCATCCAACGCAGCCGCGTAGGATTGAAAGACCCCAACCGTCCCATCGGCACGTTCATGTTCCTCGGACCTACAGGTGTTGGAAAAACCTTCTTGGCAAAGAAATTGGCTGAACATATGTTTGGTTCCACCGATGCCCTCATCCGTATCGACATGAGCGAATACATGGAGAAATTCACCGTCAGCCGACTGGTAGGTGCCCCTCCGGGATATGTGGGCTACGAAGAAGGCGGTATGCTGACCGAAAAAGTACGTCGCAGACCCTACTCTATTGTGTTGTTAGACGAAATAGAGAAGGCACACCCCGACGTGTTCAACCTGCTTCTGCAAGTGATGGACGATGGTCGTCTGACCGACACGCAGGGGCGCACCATAGACTTCCGCAATACAGTCATCATCATGACCAGCAATGTGGGTACCCGCCAACTGAAAGAGTTTGGCAGAGGTGTCGGTTTTGCAGCCATGGCCGACAAGGATGACAAGGAAGTTTCTCGCTCCGTCATTCAGAAGGCCCTCAACAAGCAGTTCTCTCCTGAGTTCCTCAACCGCATTGACGAAATCATCACTTTCGACCAACTGGAACTCGATGCCATCCTCCAAATCATCGGCATAGAACTCCGAGGCCTGTACAAGCGCATCGAAGACCTCGGCATGCACCTCGAAATTACAGAGGAAGCCCAGAGGTTCATTGCCGAGAAAGGTTACGACAAACAGTTTGGTGCCCGTCCATTGCGCCGCGCCATTCAGCAGCATCTGGAAGACGGCATCAGCGAGCGCATTGTCGAGGAGCAAGTACACGAAGGCGACACAATTCTGGCAGAATTGAAAGATGACAGGATTGTCATTAAAAAGAAATAGACAATGATAGCACCGACAAAATGTCAGTCATGGAAATGGCTGGCATTTTTTTTGCCTCTTCTCCCATAACGAAAATAAAATATAAATAGTAAATTGTCAAATTGTAAATAGCATTATGGCTCAACAAGGTAACATCGGGGTTACAACCGAGAACATCTTCCCCGTCATCAAAAAGTTTCTCTATAGTGACCATGACATTTTCATTCGTGAGATTGTGAGTAACGCCGTGGATGCCACGCAGAAGTTGAAGACGCTGGCTAGCAAGGGTGAGTTGAAGGAGGAGGCTGGCGACCTGACTGTGCGTGTAAGCATCGACAAGGACAAGGGCACACTGACCGTGAGCGACCGTGGTATCGGCATGACCGAAGAGGAGATTGACAGGTACATCAACCAGATTGCCTTCTCGGGTGCCAACGACTTCCTCGACAAATACAAGGAGGATGCCAACGCTATCATCGGCCACTTCGGCTTGGGCTTCTACTCTTCATTCATGGTGAGCAAGAAGGTGGAAATCATCACGAAGAGTTGGCAGGAAGGCTCGAAGGCTGTGAAGTGGAGTTGCGACGGAAGTCCTTCGTTCACCATCGAGAATGCGGAGAAGACTGACCGTGGCACCGACATCGTGATGTATATCGACGATGACTGCAAGGACTTCCTGGAGAAGTACAAAATCAGCGAGTTGCTGAACAAGTACTGCCGCTTCCTCCCCGTGCCTGTAGCCTTTGGCAAGAAGACGAAGTGGGACGACAAGGAGAAGAAGAGTGTGGAGACCGACGAGGACGATGTCATCAATGACACCACCCCACTCTGGACTCGCAAACCTTCTGAATTGAAGGATGAGGACTATAAGGAGTTCTACAAGAAACTCTACCCCATGAGCGATGAGCCTCTGTTCTGGATTCACTTGAACGTCGATTATCCTTTCAACCTGACGGGTATTCTTTACTTCCCGAAGGTGAAGACCAACCTCGACATTCAGAAGAATAAGATTAACCTCTACTGCAATCAGGTGTTTGTGACCGACAACGTGGAGGGAATTGTGCCTGACTTCATGACCCTGTTGCATGGTGTGATTGACTCGCCCGACATTCCGCTGAACGTAAGCCGTAGTTACTTGCAGAGCGATTCGAACGTGAAGAAAATCTCCACCTACATTTCAAAAAAAGTGAGCGACCGTCTGTCATCTATCTTCAAGAACGACCGCAAGCAGTTTGAAGAGAAGTGGGACGACATCAAGATTTTCATCAACTATGGCATGCTCTCTGAGGGCGATTTCTACGACAAGGCCAAGGCTTTCGCCCTGCTGAAGGACACCGAGGGGAAGATGTACACTTTCGAGGAGTATCAGGCCCTCATCAAGGGTGAGCAAACCGACAAGGACGGCAACCTCATCTACTTGTATGCCAACAACAAAGATGACCAGTACAGTTACATCGATGCCGCCAATGCCAAGGGCTACAATGTGCTGCTGATGGACGGTCAACTCGACCCAGCCATGTGCAACCTCTATGAGGAGAAGTTTGAGAAGAGCAGATTCACCCGTGTCGATTCTGATGTGGTCGATAAACTCATCGTGAAGAGTGATGAAAAGAAGGAAGAACTGCCGGAGGATGACAAGAAGTCACTCACCGAAACCTTCAAGAACGCTCTGCCGAAGATTGACAAAATCGAGTTCAACGTGGAGCCACAGGCACTGGGCGAGACTGCAGCACCCGTGGTGATGACGCAGAGTGAGTATATGCGACGCATGAAGGACATGTCGCGCCTGCAGCCAGGCATGGCGTTCTATGGAGAAATGCCGACAATGCTCAACCTGGTGCTCAACACCGACCATCCGCTCATCAAGCAGAGCATCAAAGAAGCCAAACCAGAAATAGTTAGCCAACTCATTGACTTGGCGCTCCTACAGAATGGCTTGCTGAGAGGCGAAGCACTCAACAAGTTCGTGAAGCGAAGCATCGATCTTATATGAAGATAACCAACAGACAATAAAAAAAGGGAGGCAATCACTTGAGGGGTTTGTCAGTGCACTCTCACTTGACTGCCTCCCTTTTTTTATCTATCTCTTAATTGGAGTGAAAGGAGTTGAGAGTTGACAGTTGAGGGCAACTTTTCATTCCTTCATTCTTTATTTATTCATTTTTCTTAGGAGCGTTTTTTGTATAACGCTTGTTCAAGGCTTTCACTACCTCGTCTGTCACATCGTATGCCTCGTTAGCATAGAGCACATTGTCAATACCAGATGATTTACAAAGGATAAAATCATAACCTTTCTCCTTGGCGTATGACTTGGTGAAGTTTTGAATCGTATCGGTCAAAGCCTGAAACTCTTTCTGGTACTCTTCCTGAAGAGAATTGCTCAAACGTGCCTCCAAATCCTGCAAATCCTGCTGCAACTTGGCAAGACGCGCCTGTTCTGCCTCAAACTGTTGCTGAGTGAACTGATTGCTCTGGTACTTACGATTAAATTCTTGCATCTGCGCCGTGAAGTTCTTGCCTTTCGCATTGATTGTTGACTCGGCATTGGCACGCTTCTTTGTGAATTCCTCCTCCAGGTCCTTACACTTCTGATACTGAGATGTGAGTGTGTCTATCAACACATACGCAATTTTGTAGTTAGGAGCCTCTTTGGAGGATGCCTTCGCAGGAGTTGCCTCTGAAGCATTTTCATTGTTAACATTGTTACATGAAGTGATAGTTGCAACAACGGCACCCATCATCAGTCCTCGAAGGACAAGTGTTGTGATTTTTTTCATATCTTTTGATTACTGTTGTTTCTCACTCTTTGATGGCATATGGCGATTTGTGGCGCATGGCAAATTCTTGACTCTGTACACAGGTGACACCTCTGTCACGCATTGCTTTCGACTGACTGACATGTGTCTTCACAAAGCGCCCATTCTTCTTCAAAAGAATACGAACACTCATCAAAAGCACCGCAATGCCAATAATTATGACACAAAAAATAAATATTTTCAACATTATTTTGCTACCTTTGCGTTCAAAATTATTGCAAAGATAGGAGTTAAAAAGTTTGCCGCTATAGAATGAGCATATTTTTTAACCTTATTTATGATAAAAAGCAGGTTTTGGCAAATAAACACATTCTTTTATGAATGAAAAGAAACAAACGAATTATCCAAAGGGGCATTTTCCCGTAAGTATCAGCGTAGAGGACAAAAACACATACGGCAATGCCTCCATACTGCTCGAAAAGTTCATCCAACAAGCAGAAGAGAAGTATCCATTAGTCATTGTGAAACAATCGCAAGGAGATGCCTCCCATGTCCAAGCAGTGGTATCCGTTCCATTTCCTGATCGCGAACACATCCGAATTGACTTCAACATTTTTGCCAGCGAAGCAGAAAACGAGTACGGACAAGGGCTCTATTTTCACATGGAAAGTGCTTTCTGAAAAAAGGAGGAAAATGAAAAATAGAAAGCGGAAACGGAAAAAGTAAAAATCAAAGATGAAAAAACTCAAGCTTTCCGCCCTATAAATTCCGAATTATTCGTACCTTTGCACAGAAATAACCTATCAACGTTCTAAACAGTTAGAAAAAACATGAGTGAAGCAAGACCTTTTAAGGTATTTTCCGGTACAAAAACAAGATATTTAGCAGAGCGCATCTGCCAAAGTTTGGGCTGTCCACTTGGCAATATGGTGATTTCACATTTTGCAGATGGTGAGTTTGCTGTGTCTTTTGAGGAGTCCATCCGTGGAAACGATGTTTTCCTTGTTCAATCGACATTTCCCAACAGCGACAACCTGATGGAACTGCTGCTGATGATTGATGCGGCCAAACGTGCCAGTGCCCGTAGTATCGTGGCTGTCATCCCCTACTTCGGATGGGCACGTCAGGACAGAAAAGACAAACCCCGTGTAAGCATCGGAGCCAAACTTGTGGCAGATTTACTTAGCGTGGCAGGCATCGACCGTCTAATAACGATGGACCTCCATGCTGATCAAATCCAAGGTTTCTTCAATGTGCCAGTTGACCACCTGTATGGTTCACTCGTGGAAGTTCCTTACGTGGAGAATCTTCACTTGTCAGATTTGGTCATTGCCACACCTGATGTCGGTGGTGCCAAACGTGCGCGTCTGTTTGCAAAAAAACTGAACGCCCCATTGGTGCTCTGCAACAAGGTGCGCTTACAAGCAAACGTGGTTGACTCCATCCAAATCATCGGTGACGTGAAAGGCAAGGACGTTGTGATTGTTGACGACATGGTGGATACAGCAGGAACCATTACACGTGCTGCCGATGAGATGATGAAGGCTGGAGCCAAAAGTGTACGCGCTGTTGCCAGCCACTGCGTGATGAGTGATCCTGCCAGTGACCGTGTACAGCAGTCAGCACTGGAAGAAATGGTGTTCACAGACTCTATCCCCTACGCACAAAAATGTCCCAAGGTGGTGCAACTCTCCATTGCAGAGATGTTTGCCCGTGCCATTCGTGCCGTTTCGGAGCAGAAGAGCGTAAGCGAGGAATTCAATTTCTAATGTATGTATAATTGGCTGTCGTGGAATTTCCTGTCCGAATAGCCAATTATCAATTGCCTATTACATGAAGTTTGCTATTCTTGCAGCAGGAGAGGGAACGCGGATGGCACAAGAGGGAGTGGAACTGCCTAAGCCATTGGTCAAAGTGAATGGTGAAGCGATGATAGACCGTCTCATCCGCATCTTTAATGATTGTAAAGCCGAAGACATTTACATCATCACCAACAATTTGACGACACTCATACAGGAGCATCTCCGCCAACTACAAGAAGAGAATCCAGAGATACACCTAATTGTCAAAACCACCCCTTCATCCATGCACAGTTTCCACGAATTGCGTCAGGTGATGGGAGATGGGAAATTCTGTCTTACCACGGTTGACACTATCTTCCACGAAAACGAATTCAAACAATATATCCAAGCATGGGAGGCATCTTGTCATGATGGTTTGATGGCAGTGACGGATTACATCGATGATGAAAAACCGCTCTACATTGCGACAGACAAACAACTTAATATCACAGCCTTTCTCGATAACGAACCGCAGTCATATATATCAGGTGGCATTTACGGACTGAGCGAAAAGAGTTTTCCTGTCATCGACAAATGCATCCAGGAAGGACAATCGAGGATGAGAAATTTCCAACGACAGTTAGTGAAGGAGGGGTTTCAACTGAAAGCCTACCCCTTCAGCAAGATTCTCGATGTTGACCATGCTGACGACATCAAGAAGGCAGAATTATTCCTTACCGGGCACAAATAATCATCACACACCAATAAACATTACCCTTTATGAACAACAAATTCTTATTAACCACAACGCTTTACACCCTGTTGGCGATGCCCTCATTCGCCAGCAACACGACACAGGCTTCATCAGAGAATCCAGACGAGATGGTGGCATACCTGTTCACCTATTTCAACAGTAACGACCCGAAGGACGAGCAGATTTGCTATGCCATCAGCGACGACGGCTATAACTTCACACCTCTCAATGATGGTTATCCCGTCATCTCATCTGACACCATCGCCTTCACACAATGTGTACGTGACCCACACATTCTTCGTGGTGAAGACGGAAAAACTTTCTATATGGTGGCAACAGACATGAAGTCAAGCCTGGGATGGTCAAGCAATCGCGGCATAGTGCTGCTGAAATCAACAGACCTCATCAACTGGCAACATTCTGTAATCAATTTCCCTACTCGATATACAAAGAAATGGAAGAATGTCATTCGTGTTTGGGCACCAGAAACCATCTATGACCATCAAGTGGGGAAATACATGGTGTTTTATTCCCTTCGCACCAGTGACCCAGGTTCGTTCGACAAGATATATTACCAATATGCCAACGAGGATTTCACAGATCTTGAAGGAGAGCCACAATGGCTCTTCGATGCAGGCAACGCTACCATCGATGGAGACATCGTTTACAATGAGGCAGACCAACTCTACCACCTCTTCTACAAGCAGGAGTCTGGGCGCGGCATCTATCAAGCAGTGGCCAAAAACCTGACCGACAAGTGGCAAATGATCGAGGGGCATGTAGAGCAGACCCGGGAAGCCGTGGAAGGTGTTGGTGTGTGCAAGAGCCTCGATGGTAAATCGTGGATTATCATGTATGACTGCTATGGCAACGGTCACTACCAATTCTGCAAATCTCATGATCTCAAGACTTTCGAATTCGTGCAAAATACAGCAACAAAGGGAAAGTTCACCCCACGCCACGGCACCATCATGCCCATCACACGGACTGAGAAAGAACGGCTTCTGAAAGTCTTTAGCAATCATAATCAACCCATCCTTTCCGGTTTCCATGCCGACCCCGAAATTCTTTATTCCAATTTGACAAAAAAGTACTACATTTATAGTACAACTGATGGAACACCTGGTTGGGGAGGTCACGATTTCAGTGTATTTTCCTCCTCCGACCTCGCCAATTGGAAAGATGAAGGGAAAATGCTTGACGTGAAGGGTGATCAAGTGAAATGGGCAACGGGCAACGCATGGGCTCCATGCATCATTGAGCGCAAACAGAAAGATGGTTCCTACAAATATTATTTATATTTCTCTGCACACAATCCCAAGAGTAACCGCAAGGAAATCGGCGTGGCTATCAGCAACACTCCGACAGGACCTTTTGTGGATTCGGGCACACCCATCATCACTGACGCAGATCGTCCCAATGGAGTCCGTGGTGGACAAGCCATAGACGTGGATGTGTTCCAAGACCCAAAATCTGGGAAATACTACCTCTACTGGGGCAACGGATTTATGGCTGGTGCCGAACTGACAGACGACATGCTTTCAATAAAGAAACAAACGACCAAGAACCTCACTCCCAAAGGAGGGGACCTTCAGACATGGGCCTATCGCGAGGCACCATACGTTTTTTATCGTAAGGGGATTTATTACTTCCTTTGGTCAGTTGATGATACAGGATCACCCAACTACCATGTATGCTACGGAACCAGCACATCCCCTCTAGGCGATATTCAGATTGACGAACAGCACTACCGCGTTATCGAGCAACTGCCAGAAGAGGAAATATACGGCACTGCACATAACTCTGTATTGCAGTTGAAGGGTAAGGATGACTGGTACATCTGCTACCACCGTATCAACAAGAACTTCATTGACCATGATCCTGGCATCCATCGAGAAGTATGCATCGACAAGATGACTTTCGACAAGAAGGGAAACATCATCCCTGTCAAACCAACATTGAATGGTCCTACTCCATTGAAAAAATAACACAGAAAAACCATGTTTTTCCCAGCAGAATGGCATCAGCAAGCATTTGTGCAACTCACGTGGCCTCACAAGGATACGGATTGGGCACCTGTGCTGACTGATGCCATTGATTGTTTTTGTGAGATTGTACGAGAGATAAGCAAGTATGAACCAGTTCTCATTGTTGCTCAATATCCCGACATGACAAGAGCCGACCTCATCCAACGAGGTGTCAATATGGCAGGCATCACGTTTGTTCCATGCCCCACCAACGACACATGGGCGCGTGACCACGCTTTTATCACCTGCATTGATTCCGCACAGAAACGAGTACTCCTCAACGATTTCCAGTTCAACGGTTGGGGGCTGAAGTTTGCAGCTAACCATGACAACCAAATCAACAAGGTGATTCTACCTTATCTGACGGCCCAATACTGTGCTATTGGCACAAAGGCTGAATATAGGAACCACCTTGACTTCGTTTTTGAAGGTGGCAGTATAGAAAGCGATGGTGAAGGTACACTGATGGTCACATCAAGTTGTCTGCTTGCGGAAAACAGAAACAACACACTCTCTCAGCAAGAGATTGAAGAGAAACTAAAAAGTTACTTTCAGGCGAAACGAGTTCTATGGATTCATCACTCATGGTTAGCTGGTGATGACACAGACGGACACATCGACACTATTGCCCGCTTCTGTTCACCAACCTCCATCGCTTATGTCAAATGCTATAACCCACAAGACGAGCACTATGAGGAACTGCAAGCCATGGAACAAGAGCTGCTGTCCCTTCGTACAGTGGAAGATAAACCCTATACTCTCTTTCCGCTACCACTTCCCGACCCCTGCTTTGATGAGGACGGCAACAAACTTCCCGCCACACATGCAAACTTCCTCATCATCAATCGTGCCGTACTTGTTCCTACTTATCATCAACCAGACAAGGATTGCGAAGCCCTTGCCCAACTGAAAATCGCATTTCCCAATCGAGAAGTCATCGGCATCGATTGTCGAGTGCTCATCCTTCAGCATGGTTCTCTGCATTGTTCCACCATGCAATATCCACAAATCGTAGGATAAGAAAAAAAAGAATCATCACTTTGAAATAAGAAAAATTCCGTTTCATATTTGTATATGAAAAATAATCACTATATTTGCAGACAAATAACATGCTCGGGGTGCTGATACTGAATAAGTAAAGGCTGAGATTACACCCATAGAACCTGATACGGGTAATGCCGGCGCAGGGAAAAGTGACATCAGATTTGCCACATGGCAAGAACAATCAGCCCCGAGTAGTCAACGACAGTGTATGTCCGACTATTCGGGGTTGCTTCATTTATACATTATTTATATATATGGACATTAACATCAACAGCAAGAAGACAAGCATCACCTCTACCAATCTGCAAGAATTGGCGCAGGAAATGAGTCTGCCAGAAAAAGGAGTGGCTATGGCCATCAACAATCAGATGATTCCGCGCACGGAATGGGCAAACACACCTATAGCAGAAGGCGCAGACGTGATCATCATCAAAGCCGCTTGTGGAGGATAAGGCATGCTGCAATTCATCTCTCACTACACGGAACGCTACTCCTATCTTGATTCCATCCGCTTGGCACTTGAAGGTGGATGCCGTTGGATTCAGCTGCGCATGAAGGACACACCCGATGAGGAAGTGCGCCCTGTTGCCATCGAAGCACTACAAATGTGCAGAGATGTCGGTGCTACCTTCATCATAGACGACCGCGTGGAACTGGTCAAAGAACTCGGTGCCGACGGAGTGCATCTGGGAAAGAACGATATGCCTATCAGTGAGGCAAGAAAAGTGTTGGGAAGTGCTTTCATCATTGGTGGAACAGCCAATACTTTTGAGGATGTAAAGGCTCACTATGAGGCTTCCGCCAACTACATCGGTTGTGGCCCCTTCCGATTCACCACGACCAAGAAAAACCTTTCGCCAGTATTGGGTCTTGAGGGCTATCGTCACATTGTGGAGCAGATGGAGGAAGCCAACATCCACTTGCCCATTGTCGCCATTGGCGGTATTACGGCGGAGGATATTCCTGCCATCATGCAGACAGAAGTTACGGGCATTGCGCTCAGCGGCACCATTCTCCATGCGGAGAAACCGATTGACGAAATGAAAAAAATCATCAATATCACAAAACCATGAGTAAATTAGTCATTGCAGGACGGGAGTTTGGCTCTCGCCTTTTTCTCGGAACGGGAAAGTTTAACAACAACGACCTGATGGCACGTGCCATCGAGGCTTCGCAGACAGAGATGGTCACTGTGGCCATGAAGCGTATTGAACTGAACGACAAGCAGGATGACCTGCTCACCCATATCACACGGAACAAGAACATCCAGCTGCTGCCCAACACTTCGGGTGTGCGCAATGCCGAAGAAGCAGTGTTTGCTGCGCAGATGGCTCGCGAGGCCTTCGGAACGAACTGGCTGAAACTGGAAATTCACCCCGACCCACGCTATCTGTTGCCTGACTCGGTTGAAACGCTCAAAGCAACGGAGCAACTGGTCAAGTTAGGCTTCGTCGTGCTTCCCTATTGCCAGGCAGACCCCACTCTCTGCAAGCATCTGGAAGAGGCAGGTGCTGCCACCGTCATGCCTTTGGCTGCCCCTATCGGCACAAATAAGGGCTTACGTATGAAGGACTTCCTGCAGATTATTATTGAACAGGCTACTGTGCCGGTTGTGGTGGATGCGGGTATTGGTGCCCCCAGCCATGCAGCCGAGGCGATGGAAATGGGAGCCGACTGTTGTCTGGTCAACACCGCCATTGCCGTAGCAGGTGACCCCGTTGCTATGGCAGATGCCTTCCGTCAGGCAGTTATTGCCGGCCGTCAGGCATATGAGGCAGGTCTTGGAGCCATTGCCGATTGTGCCGAAGCATCCAGTCCTTTAACCGCATTCTTAAACTAAAAAACTATGCCACAAGATAATAAAGCCTACGCCAAACGCGAGAAAGCCTACATGCAGGGAAAACTTTTCCCAAACATCCGTGTGGGCATGACAAAGGTAAACCTGACTCCGACCGTGACCAAAGATGAAAGAGGTATTCCACACACGGAACCTAATGCTCCTGTCTATATCTACGACACCAGCGGTCCTTTCTCCGACCCGAACATTGAGGTCGATCTTAAAAAAGGATTGCCCCGTATGCGTGAATCATGGATTCTTGACCGCAACGACACGGAACAGCTGAAAGAAGTCACGTCCGACTACGGCAAACAAAGGTTGGCTGACCACTCTTTGAACCAGTTACGTTTCGAGCATATACAGTTGCCCCGTCGAGCCATGAAGGGGAAAGCCATCACTCAGATGGCATACGCCAAAGCCGGCATCATCACTCCCGAGATGGAATATGTCGCCATTCGCGAAAACATGAACTGCGAGGAATTGGGCATCAAGAGCCACATCACCCCAGAGTTTGTGCGAGACGAGATTGCCCGTGGGCGTGCCGTGCTGCCAGCCAACATCAACCACCCCGAGAGCGAACCGATGATTATAGGCCGTAACTTTGCCGTAAAAATCAACACGAACATTGGCAACTCTGCCACCACCTCTTCCATTGAGGAGGAAGTGGATAAGGCAGTATGGTCCTGCAAATGGGGAGGTGACACGCTGATGGACCTCTCGACTGGTGCCAACATTCACGAGACCCGTGAATGGATTATCCGCAACTGCCCCGTCCCAGTAGGCACTGTGCCAATCTATCAGGCACTGGAAAAAGTGGACGGCCGTGTGGAAGACCTCACGTGGGAAATCTATAAAGACACACTGATAGAGCAGTGCGAGCAAGGAGTGGACTACTTCACCATCCATGCTGGCATTCGTCGGCAAAACGTGCACTTGGCCGACAGCCGCCTTTGTGGCATCGTCAGCCGAGGTGGCAGCATCATGAGCAAATGGTGTCTGATTCATGACAAGGAGAGTTTCCTCTACGAACACTTCGATGAAATCTGCGACATTGTGGCACAATACGATGTGGCCCTTTCGTTGGGCGATGGCCTTCGTCCAGGTTGCACTGCCGATGCCAACGATGCAGCGCAATTTGCCGAGTTGGATACGATGGGCGAACTTGTCACTCGTGCATGGGACAAGAACGTGCAGGCATTCATCGAAGGCCCTGGTCATGTGCCCATGCACAAAATCAAGGAGAACATGGAACGTCAGCTCGACCACTGCCACGAAGCACCTTTCTACACTTTAGGTCCCATCGTGACGGACATTGCTCCCGGCTACGACCACATCACCAGCGCCATCGGAGGTGCACAGATTGCATGGTTGGGTACGGCGATGCTCTGCTATGTCACCCCCAAGGAGCATCTGGCACTCCCCAACAGAGAAGATGTGCGTGTGGGCGTGGTCACCTACAAGATTGCCGCCCACGCAGCCGACTTGGCCAAAGGCCATCCGGGTGCAACCATCCGCGACAATGCCCTTTCAAAGGCACGTTTCGATTTCCGTTGGAGAGACCAGTTCCACCTGTCGCTCGACCCTGAGCGTTCGCTTCAATACTTCGAAGAAGCAGGGCACACCGATGGAGAATACTGCACCATGTGCGGTCCCAACTTTTGTGCTGCCAAGCTGACACACGATCTCAGAAAACTGAAATAGTAATGGAACTGACCCCCACACAGAAACGGCGCTACAATCGCCATCTCATTTTGGACGGCTTCGGCAAGGAAGGGCAACAGCGCCTCTTGCAGTCCAAGGTGCTCATAGTGGGAGCAGGAGGATTAGGCTCCCCCGTCTCTCTCTATCTGGCAGCAGCAGGAGTGGGCACCATCGGACTGGTAGATGGCGACCAAGTGGGTTTGACCAATCTGCAACGGCAAGTCATCCACACCACCCCCGATGTGGGGAGGCCCAAAGTAGATTCGGCAGAAGAGAAACTAAAAGCCATCAACCCCGATCTCAACATCGCCAAGCATGAGATTTATCTCAGCGAAGACAATGCGCTGGAACTCATTCGTCCATACGACTTTGTGATTGACGGGACAGACAACTTTGCCACCAAATATTTGGTCAACGATGCCTGTGTGATGCTCGGAAAGTCTTTCTGCATGGGGGGCATCAGCCGATATGCCGGCCAGGTGATGACACACCGTCCCGGCACCGCTTGCTACCGCTGCCTGTTCCCCGAGCCTCCAGCCATTTCCGATGTGGAGACATGTGCCACAGTGGGTGTGCTGGGCAGTATCGCCGGCATGCTCGGAACGGTGCAAGCCACCGAGGCCATCAAGTGTCTGGCAGGTGTGGGTGAACCGCTTTACAATGCCCTGCTCACATTCGATGCTCTCACAATGAAATGGCAAAGATTTGATTTCCCCAAGAACGAAGGATGCCCCCTCTGCGGCCAGCATCCCACTATCACAAGCCTGAAAGAGTATGCTTTTCAGCCTTGCAGCAAAAAGAAATAGAAGATTATGTTTTCAGAAGAATTAAAGAAAATCAGTTGGGACGAGACAACCGAACGGATTGCCTCCATGACTGACACCGATGTGAGACGTGCTTTAGCCAAAGAACATTGCGACGTGAACGACTTCATGGCCCTGCTCTCACCTGCCGCAGAGCCTTATCTCGAAACAATGGCACGTTTGTCGCGCAAATACACAGAGGAGCGATTTGGCAAGACGATGTCGATGTTCATACCTCTCTACATCACCAACTCCTGCTCCAATTCCTGCGTCTATTGCGGCTTTCACAGAGAAAACCCGATGGCACGCACCATCCTCACGCCCGAACAGATTGAAGACGAGTATAAGGCCATCAAGCAGTTGGCTCCTTTCGAGAACATCCTGCTCGTGACAGGTGAGAATCCAGCCAAGGCAGGGGTGCCTTATCTCGCCAAGGCCATCGACATCGCCAAGAAATACTTTTCCAACATCAAGATAGAGGTGATGCCCCTCTCGGCCGAAGACTACAAGGAACTGACCCGCCACGGCTTGAATGGAGTCATTTGTTTCCAGGAGACTTACAACCGCGACCACTACAACCTTTACCACCCACGGGGCATGAAGAGCAAGTTCGAGTGGCGTTGCGACGGCTTCGACCGCATGGGACAGGCAGGAGTGCACTCCATCGGCATGGGTGTGCTCATCGGCTTGGAGAAAGAATGGCGCACCGATGTGACCATGATGGCTCACCATCTGCGCTACCTGCAGAAGCACTACTGGAAGACCAAATACTCGGTGAATTTCCCACGCATGCGTCCTGCACAAAACGAAGGTTTTCACCCCAACTGCTATATGACCGACCGCGAACTGGCACAAGCCACTTTCGCCATGCGCATCTTCGACCACGACGTTGACATCTCTTATTCTACACGCGAGCCCGCTTTCATCCGCGACCACATGTGCACGCTGGGAGTCACCACCATGTCGGCCGAAAGCAAAGTGAACCCCGGAGGCTACCACACCTATCCACAAGCCTTGGAGCAGTTCACCGTCAGCGACGAACGCACAGCAAAAGTCATCAATCAACGCCTCAAAGAATTAGGGCGCGAACCCGTCTGGAAAGACTGGGATGCCTCCTTCGACCTGTTCGGACACACCGCATGACCATCGTTATCACACTCCCTCATTTCTTCGACGGAGAAGCTGAACGCATTGTTCAGTTGCTCCGCCGAGGAGATATAGACCTCATCCATCTGCGCAAACCACAGGCCACACGGCAGGAACTGGAAGCACTCATCCGTGCCATTCCTGCAGAATTGCATCAGCGGCTCGTCTTGCACGACCACCACACACTCGCCCTCACTTATCCGTTGAGAGGCATCCACCTGAACAGCCGCAACCCTCTTCCTCCTGAAGGATGGAAAGGACAACTGAGCATCTCGTGCCACTCCATCGAAGAGTTGGCTGAAAAGAAATGCCACCCTTTCACCTACCTCAGCCTTAGCCCTATCTTCGACAGCATTTCAAAGCAAGGCTATCACTCCGCCTTCACAGCCGAAGACATTGCAAGGGCACACGAGGAGGGCATCATCGACCATCGGGTGATGGCACTTGGCGGCATCACATTCGACAAACTTCCACTCATCAAACAAATGGGCTTCGGAGGAGCCATGATCCTCGGCGACGCATGGAAATAGTATTAAGCATAGCTGGCAGCGACCCCTCAGCTGGGGCTGGCATTCAACAAGACCTGAAGACCATTACGGCCATGGGTTGCTATGGTGCAACCGTCATCACAGCACTCACTTCGCAAAACACGATGGGAGTACAGGACGTGATGCCTGTGCCCTCCAAGGTAATCAGTTCACAACTTAAAGCGATTCTTGATGATTTTAATGTTAAATCCATCAAAATTGGACAGATTCCAAACACTGAATCTGCAACAATTATTGTTGATACATTACATGATTGGGGGCAAAAAAACGGAATGAACACCCCCATTGTGTATGACCCCGTCATGATTTCCACCAGCGGTCATCACCTGATGTCTTCCGATTGCATCCAATACATCAAAAAACACCTCTTTCCTCTCTGCCACCTCATCACGCCCAACATTCCCGAAGCCGAGCAACTGTTGGTACACTCCCTCGCCACTCCATTTGACTACTTGCAGGCAGGTCAAACCCTCACACAGCAATACGATACCAATGTTCTTCTCAAAGGAGGCCACGCCAAAGGGGAAATCATGACCGACCGCTTGTTCCTCACTGATGGAAGTGTACATGAATACCAGAACGAAAAGATCGACAGCACCAACCTCCACGGAACTGGCTGCACCCTTTCTTCCGCCATCGCCTGCGCATTGGCTCTTGGCAACCCACTGGAGACCGCTGTTGGAATGGCAAAGAAGTTTGTATCCAAAGCCATTCGAGGAGGGAAAGACCTGCACATCGGACACGGCAACGGCCCCATCTGGAATTTTTAAACAAAAAACAACGTACCCCTCGACTACACCACACCTAAAAGTTCACCCCACTAAACGTTCCGCATAAAGAACCGTAATCGCCTACAAAATCACTTTTTCAAGAACAAAAACCTTTTCTAAAAAATATTTTCAAAGAAAAACTTTTTTTTGCAAAGTCAAGTTTGCATTTTAAGGAAAAAAGTCGTACTTTTGCACAAATTTTCGTCACAAAGGCTTTTTGTGCTCGAAGTGACATTCGCGAATGACATTCTAAAAACAAGAAAATCATGGAATCCTTTTTCCGCACACATGCTTATTTGGTAGAGCATCTAAAGGCTCCCGTGCGTCGTGACCTGATGGACGAGATCAATTGGAAAGACCGAATGATTGGCATCAAAGGTGCTCGTGGCGTAGGTAAAACGACCTTCTTGCTACAGTATGCCAAAGAGCATTTCTCACCGTACGACCATTCATGTTTGTACATTAACACTAACAACTTTTACGTCCAAAATGTCGGCATCACAGAGTTTGCTGGTGAGTTTTATCATTCAGGGGGCAAAGTGTTGCTCATTGACCAAGTGTTTAAGCAGCCCGACTGGAGCGCACAATTGCGCGAATGTTATGACCGCTACCCAGGCTTGAAAATAGTTTTCACAGGTTCGCCTGTAATGCGTCTGAAAGAAGAAAATCCCGAATTGAACGGCATTGTAAAATCTTACAATCTACGTGGTTTTTCTTTCCGCGAATTCTTGAACCTCACCACAGGGCTACAACTGCCTTCTTATACGCTGGACAAGATCATCTCCAACCACAAACAAATTGCCACCGAAATTTTCGCAAAGGTTAATCCCCGCGAGTATTTTCAAGCATATCTCCACCATGGTTTCTACCCGTTCTTCCTTGACAAGGCCAACTACAGTGAGAACCTGTTGAAGAACATGAACATGATGATAGAAGTGGACATTCTGCTTGTCAAGCAGATTGAACTCAAGTATTTGGCGAAAATCAAACAACTTTTCTATATGCTCACCACAAGCGGCAGTAGCGTTCCTAATGTCAGTCAATTGGCACAGGAACTTGGAATGAGCCGTGCTACGGTGATGCACTACATCAAGTATCTGGAAGAAGCACGTCTAGTAAACATGATTTACGGAAAAGGCGACGAGTTCCCCAAGAAACCAGCGCGTGTACTGCTTCACAATTCCAATCTGATGTACAGTTTTTATCCTCGTTGCTTTGACGAGCATGATGTGTTGGAAACCTTCTTCTGCAACACACTCTGGAAAGACCACAAGGTAAACAAGCACGGCAACCTTTGTTCCTTCCTCGTTGACGAGCAGGTAGAGTTCAAGATTGCAGAGCACAGCACCAAGTTGAAAAGCAAGGCCAAAGCCCTTTACGCTGTGAATCAGTGCGACATTGGCGAGGGCAACCAAATTCCCCTCTGGCTTTTCGGATTTCTCTATTAAGCAAGGATTTTTTCACAAGACAAATAAAAGGGTGCTGTATCATCTTATGCTATAGCACTTCAAACGAATTGTAATATACTTCATATAATTAACTAAAATTATGGGTAAAGAAAAGAAATTTATCACTTGTGATGGTAACACCGCTGCGGCTCACGTAGCCTACATGTTCTCTGAGGTGGCTGCCATCTACCCCATCACTCCATCGTCTCCTATGGCTGAGCACGTGGATGAATGGGCTGTCGCAGGTCGCAAGAATCTCTTCGGCGACACAGTTCTCGTACAGGAAATGCAGTCGGAGGCAGGTGCTGCCGGTGCTGTGCACGGTTCTCTTCAGGCTGGTGCACTCACTACCACCTTCACCGCTTCTCAGGGTCTTCTTCTGATGATTCCTAACATGTACAAGATTGCCGGTGAGTTGCTTCCTTCGGTATTCCACGTGTCTGCACGTACCGTTGCCAGCCACTCACTCTGTATCTTCGGTGACCACGGCGACGTGATGGCTTGCCGTCAGACAGGCTTCGCCATGCTTTGCGAAGGTTCTGTGCAGGAAGTGATGGACCTCTCTGCTGTTGCTCACTTGGCAGCACTGGAGACTCGCGTTCCGTTCATCAACTTCTTCGACGGTTTCCGCACTTCTCACGAGTATCACAAGATTGAGGAGATGGACATGGAAGACATCCGTCCTCTCGTGCCAATGGACAAGGTGGCTGAGTTCCGTTCTCGCGCCCTCTCTCCAGAGCATCCCGAGGCAAAGGGTATGGCTGAGAACCCTGAGACATTCTTCGCACACCGCGAGTCTTGCAACCCCTTCTACGAGGAAGTTCCTGCTGTAGTGGAAAAATACATGGCTGAAATCTCTAAGATTACAGGTCGTGAGTACAAGCCATTCACATACTATGGTGCCGCTGATGCTACCGACGTAATCATCCTGATGGGCAGTGCCACAGAGGCTGCTCGCGAGGCTATCGACTACGCTAACGCCAACGGCAAGAAGTACGGTATGGTGTCTGTTCACCTTTATCGTCCATTCTCTGTAGAGCGTCTGCTCGCTGCTGTGCCAAAGAGCGTGAAGCGCATCGCTGTGCTCGACCGCACGAAGGAGCCAGGTGCTAACGGCGAACCTCTCTACCTCGACGTGAAGGATGCCTTCTACGGCCAGGAGAACGCTCCTCTCATCATCGGTGGTCGCTACGGTCTCGGTTCTGCCGACGTAACTCCTACGATGATTCTCACTGTTTACAAGAATCTCGAACTTCCAGAGCCAAAGAATCACTTCACACTCGGTATCATCGATGACGTTACCTTCCGTTCTCTCCCCATCGAAGAGGAGATGGCACTCGGTGGTGAAGGCATCTTCGAGGCTAAGTTCTTCGGTCTTGGTGCCGACGGTACTGTAGGTGCCAACAAGAACTCTGTGAAGATTATCGGTGACAACACCAACAAGTACTGCCAGGCTTACTTCTCTTACGACTCGAAGAAGTCAGGTGGTTTCACTTGCTCACACCTCCGTTTCGGCGATACGCCCATCCGTTCTACCTATCAGATTAAGACTCCTAACTTCGTGGCATGCCACGTGCAGGCTTACCTCCGCATGTACGACGTGCTCCGTGGTCTCCGTCAGAACGGCCAGTTCCTCCTCAACACTATCTTCGAGGGTGAGGAACTCGTGAACTTCTTGCCCAACAACGTGAAGAAGTACTTCGCTGAGAAGAACATCACCGTTTACTATATCAACGCAACTAAGATTGCACAGGAGATTGGCCTGGGCAACCGCACCAACACCATCCTTCAGTCAGCATTCTTCCGCATCACAGAGGTGATTCCTGTGGAACTCGCAGTGGAGCAGATGAAGAAGGCCATCGTGAAGTCTTACGGTAAGAAGGGTGAGGATGTCGTGAACATGAACTACGCTGCCGTTGACCGTGGTGGCGAGTACAAGAAACTCGACGTTGACCCAGCATGGAAGAACCTTCCCGCTGACCCAGTGGAGGCTAACGACGACCCAGAATTCATCAACAAACTCGTGCGTCCTATCAACGCACAGAACGGCGACCTCCTGCCCGTTTCTGCCTACAAGGGCTATGAGGACGGTATGTGGGAGCAGGGCACAGCCGCTTACGAGAAGCGCGGTGTGTCTGCCTTCGTTCCGACTTGGGACTCAGAGAACTGTATCCAGTGCAACAAGTGCGCCTTCGTTTGTCCTCACGCTGCCATCCGCCCGTTCGTTATGGACGAGAAGGAAGCCGCAGGCATCGACGCTGCCAAACTCGACATGCTGGCTCCAGCACAACTCAAGGGCATGAAGTTCCGCATGCAGGTGAGCGTCATGGACTGTCTCGGTTGCGGCAACTGTGTGGATGTATGTCCAGGCAAGAAGGGCAACAAGGCCCTCAAGATGGTGCCTCTGCAGGGCGAACTCGGCGAGGCAAAGAACTGGGATTACTGCGTGAAGAACGTGGCCAGCAAGCAAGACCTCATCGACTACAAGGCAAACCCACGTGTGAGCCAGTTCGCCACTCCACTCTTCGAGTTCTCAGGTGCATGCTCCGGTTGCGGTGAAACTCCTTACGTGAAGTTGATTTCTCAGCTCTTCGGTGAGCGTCAGATGGTGGCTAACGCTACAGGTTGCTCATCTATCTACTCTGGTTCCATCCCATCTACTCCATACACTAAGAACGCCAAGGGTCAGGGTCCTGCATGGTCTAACTCGCTGTTCGAGGACTTCTGCGAATACGGTCTTGGTATGGCCATCGCCAACAAGAAGATGCGTGCCCGCATCGTGGCACTCCTCAACGAGGCTTGCGCTCAGGAAGGCACTCCTGCCGAGTTCAAGGCAGCCGCCGAAGAGTGGATTGCCGGCAAGGACAACGCTGACGCATCTAAGGCAGCAGCAGCCAAACTCGCTCCAGCCATCGAGGCTGGTCGCAACGCAGGTTGCCCAATCTGCAAGCAACTCTCTGAACTCTCTCACTACCTCGTGAAGCGCAGCCAGTGGATTATCGGTGGTGACGGTGCTTCTTACGACATCGGCTACGGTGGTCTTGACCACGCTCTGGCTTCAGGAGAGGACATCAACATCTTCGTTATCGACACTGAGGTTTACTCTAACACTGGTGGTCAGTCTTCAAAGGCTACTCCAATCGGTGCTATCGCTCAGTTCGCTGCAGGTGGTAAGCGTATCACCAAGAAGGACCTCGGTCTCATGCAGTCAACCTACGGCTATGTCTATGTGGCTCAGGTGGCAATGGGTGCCGACAATGCACAGTGTCTCAAGGCACTCCGCGAAGCAGAGGCTTATCCTGGCCCATCACTCGTCATCGCCTACGCTCCATGTATCAACCACGGCTTGAAGGCTAAGGGCGGCATGGGCAAGTCACAGGCAGAAGAGGCCAAGGCCGTTGAGTGCGGTTACTGGCACCTCTGGCGTTTCGACCCACGTCTCGCAGAGGAAGGCAAGAACCCATTCCAACTCGACTCAAAGGCTCCTAACTGGGACAACTTCCAGGCATTCCTCGACGGCGAAGTTCGCTACCTCTCTCTCAAGAAGGTATGTCCAAACGAGGCTCAGGAACTCTTCGACGCAGCCAAGAAGGCAGCACAGCACCGCTACGCTACCTACGTGCGCATGAGCAAGATTGACTACTCTGCAGAGTAATAAACCTACATAACATCAATCCAAAAGGATGCCGTTCCATCATGGTTCGGCATCCATTTTTAAACCTCGATGCCTATACGGAGAAAGATTTTGGTCTCATTGATTGGAATCATTGTGCTGATACCCTTAGGGCTCTATTCCAGACATCTCAAGTGGATTCCCGAAGAAACAGGTGATGAACTCTGGGCGATGATGGTCTTTTGTCTTTGGCGTATCATCTTGGTTAAGCAATCTCTGCGACCGGTGGCAATCATCAGCCTGACGCACTCCTTCCTCGTGGAGTTTTCGCAAATTCTTCGCTGGTCATGGTTAGTGTCCTTCCGCAGCACATTCATCGGCCACATGATGCTCGGGCAGGGTTTCCTGTGGACAGACCTCCTTGCCTACTTGATTGGCATTCTCCTCATCTTCTGCTTGTTCCGAAGCATGGAACGAAATTCAGTATAGAACAGCATATATGAAAACAATAAGAGCCTGTGCGATTGCACAGGCTCTTGTGATGTATAATGATTGTGAAAATGAAATCAACAATCAATACTCTCCGTCTTCTTATTGCAGTTATGATGGTTCTGCAACCAACATCGATTCGGACTCAAAGTCTGTCCTATACGAATAGCATGATGCCTGAATCATGTCTTCGCCCAATTTTTTGATGTGGTTCATTATGTCTTGTTCACGTTCCTTGGAAGGTTTTTTGAATCCATTGATGTAATTCCGAAGCAATGTCGGGTTCATGTCCATGGAACGGGCAAACTCCGCAACGTTTATTTCCTTGTGTGTCAGAAAGAATCGCTGCATGGCACTTGGCTCAGCGTCCTCGTACTCAAAACTCTCGAAGCTGATGTCCTCGTCCAGATTCCGCCAATGAATGCCATCAAAGCCGAAAGTATATTGGCTTCGCTGTTCTGCAGATGCAGCTCGCAACTTTGGATACCAAAGAAGTGACTGCTTATATTCCTTTCCTGCTTCGTCTCTGCCCCAAATGTGGTTGGCATCAAACCAGATTTCCTTGATTTTCATAGACACTCCTCCATTTAATTTTCAAAATAATCCTTCCAGCGCTTCATGATTATATCGGCATTATCATCTATCACTCTTTTTATCTTCTTGAAGTCATTTGCCTTGATTCCTTGCTTCTCATTCAGCTCAAACTCTGTTCCGTTCCATGTAAACTTAGCCATTCCGCCATTGCCCTCAACATGTACATGCACAGGCTCATGCTCTCTGCTGAAAAAGAAAAACGAGAAACCAAAAATCTAAATACCTCTGGCATAAAACTATTCTTTTAATTGTTATTACGCCGCAAAATTAGGTATTATTTTCGATACCTCCAAATATTTTATTGTTTTATTGCAGAACTTATCCAATAAAATAAGAGCCTGTTCGATTGCACAGGCTCCTAACTGGGATAACTTCCAGACATTGACTTCGTCTTCTTCCGTCACGACTCGGCAATGCTCAAATGAATTCAGCATTGCACTCGCTGCTCCGTCAGTTCCTCGACGGCGAAGTTCGCTACCTCTCTCTCAAGAAGGTATGTCCAACCGAGGCTCAGGAACTCTTCGACGCAGCCAAGAAGGCAGCACTGCACCGCTACGCTACCTACGTACGCATGAGCAAGATTGACTATTCGGCAGAGTAAAAAAACTCACATATCATCATCCCAAAGGATGCCGTTCCATGATGGTTCGGCATCCTTTTTACGCAAGAAAACGCACTGAAAAAATGCAACTTTTATTCAGAATTGTATTTTTTCAGTGCGTTTTCTTGTGCATCATTCCTCTTGTCATCATTCTTCACCCTTTTCCCATCAATTTTTACCACACAAGCGTTTATGTGTTGCAGTGTTGCAGTTCCAAAATGATTCAAGGAAGTCAACGGTAAATTAAAGTAATAGATTATATATTTATATATAACTATATATAATATAATAATATATATAATATATAAATAGTATTTATCAGATTTTTCATCGAGTGGAAGAGCATTTGGAGAACTGCAACACTGCAACACTGCAACACAGATGCCATCAACGGACATACCCCGAGGCGCACACACGTCCCCCCCCCACAACCGACACACCCACAGACGTAATTACGACATACCCATTGTCGTAATTACGATAACGGGGGTATCGTAAGTGCGATAGCGGAGGCAACACTCATACATAGAAAGAAAAGCCATCACTCTACAACGCTTGAGAACCAGTATTGTGATGGGTAATAGAACTAAGACAAAAGAAATCTTGCTCGAAAACTTCATCCACAATGTCGAGTCTTCATTCTCGAAGTTCCCTCAAGAAAAGCAAGAGCAGGACGAACAAAAAGGGAAAAACTATACTGTTAGTTTAAAAGAGCAGAATTTACAAGAATCCATACTGCAGTATGTCGAAAAACTACGAACACAATTTAACACAATAGGAGAGGAATTGCCCGAATACATAGGAAAGATGAAAACCTATAATGACTATTACGATCTCTTCACTGAAGAAAATCTTCTAATAGACTATTCCCAGACCTTCAAAGAAGAAGAGTTCAAAACAAGAGAAGAAAAGGCAAAGGAATAACATTCCCGATGAAAGATATTCACTTATTGATTAATATTCGCTTTCACTTTCAAAAGTGACAACAGATACAATTTTTAGTTTAACAATACCCCAATCGGCTTAATTATTAAAGAAATCGGCTCAAATGCTTGCACGTTTGAGCCGATTCCTGTACTTTTGTGAAGTGATTTTCATCGAACGGTTTCGTTTTGCCGTTGAAACTTATTTCTAACACATCATGTTTCGTGCCATCCAATATATCGGAAATCAAGAACTTCTGAAGAGGGAGAAGACTTTGTTTGCGTGTTCGAAGCGAGCACCTTGGGGAACGTATGAGAGGATTTTTGGATGGGTGGAATCGCTGACAGAGAAAGATGTGGTTGTGTGTTGCAATACGTCGGAACTGGAGGTGGAGGTAATGAAGTCGCTGGTGGTGAATCAAGTGCCGACAATATTGGTGGTGATGAATCGGTTTCGGGAGGAGAATAACGTGCAGATACAGAAAGCCTTGAAAGAGGGACGGATGCTGGTTGTGGTAATGAAACAAATGGACAGAAGGCGGTGGTCACCAAGAGATAGAAATGAGTATCTTATCAGTAAGGTGGCAGACCGTATCGTGGGTGGATATATTGACAAATATGGGAGTCTGTTCCCGTTGTTATCTGGCAAGACCAACTTTGAGGCTCTTACGGATAATATTACGTCAAACATTGCGGCAGAGCCAGATAATAGTTATCAGCGATGGACAGTTGGAGAAGACAAGATTCTGTTGAGGATGTTCTATGAAGACTACAGCATTCACGAAATCAAGAAACGACTGAACCGAACATATCTTGCTGTAAGAGAACGCATACGTGCCATTACCATGCCTGAAGATGTGCTGAAAGGACGTGAATTTGAGGAGTTTGTACTGGAGTTGTTGGATATAAAGAACGATAAGTATGTGCTGAAGGAATGGAGAGGTGACAAGACAATGGGTGATGTGTTTCCCAAGAATAATAGTTACCCCGATTTTCTGATTGAAGAAGTGGAAACAAAGCACAATGTCGCCATTGAATGTAAGTGGAGGAAGTTCCTCAATCATTCCGCGATGATGGATTTGTTCTCGCCTGAACAACTCACTGCTTATCAAGAATTTTCCGAAGAAAGAGACTTGCCCGTGTTCATCTTTCTCGGCATTGGTGGAGAGCCATGCGAACCAGAAGACATCTATATCATTCCTTTGGAAAAAGCCACTTTCGTAATGACGCCCTGCAAAACGAACCCCAATGCTCTTGTGTATGAACCTTCACAACTCAAGCCTTTCAAACGAACGAACATCAATGCCCCACTCTGCTTTGACGAGTTTTCATCAGAATACAAAACCATTCAAGGTGCCATATCTAAAGATGGTACACCCAACTATATCGTAGAAACCCGAAAAGAACACCCTAATGCCTACAAACCTTGGACCCAGTCAGAAGAAGAAACCCTCATCCAACTGTTCAAAGCAGGCAAAAACACCGAAGAACTTTGCGAACTCTTTGCCCGAAAACCTGGTGCCATCCGTTCAAGATTAAGGAAATTAGGACTTATCTAACCTCTCCAATGCCGCCAAGAAGGCTGCACAGCACCGCTACGCTACCTCATGCGCATGAGCAAAATGAATTGCTTGGCTGAGTAAAAACACGCGTTGCAAGATGAAAGGGGATGCCTCTACACCTTCAGCGACGCGTACATTGCTGATGATGTAGTAAGTGAATTGCAGACTTTGAAAAATCCAGGCAGGGACGCTCTCAAAAAGAATGCAGATTTCGCTTCACGTCTTCGCGTGTCAGCACGAAATCGCGACTGAAGGCATCTTGCCACCAGTCGATGGAGGCATTGCTTTGGGAGGGGCTGCCGAAGGCTTCGGAGGAGGGGGTGGCGGTGCGACTGTAGTCGTACCAAGGCATGAAGAAAAGCCATTTGGCACCGGCTTCCCACTGGGCGGAGATGGGGGCAACGGAACCGCATTCTGTCAGGGCAGCCATCTTGAGGGGCTTCTGTTCTTGGAGGAATTGGAAGTCGAGCTGGTAGCAGTCGGCGGCTGAAGGTTGGTTATAGACGTCCATGCCAACAATGTCCACATATTCGTCGCCTGGATACCAGTCGAAGCCTTTGCTGTAGGGTTCTTTCCAGGCTGCTGCGGGGGTGAAAGCCCAAATGAGGTTGTTGATGCCAGCATCGGCAAATCGTCGATACATCACCTTCCACAACTGCTTGCATGCCTCGGCATCCATGCCCCACCAAAACCAACGACCACCTGCCTCATGGAGAGGTCGCCAGATGACAGGGATTCCCTTTTCTGCCAGTTTTTTCAGATAGATGCCGACTTGGTCGATATCTTTGATCATCCGAGCGTATTCTTCTGAATCCTCATCAAAAATCTTGCGCACATCGAAGAGGGTCTTTTCGTCTTCCTTGCCATAATAGAAAGCATAACCACGACTGTTGTTGGCAGGGACATTCCAATGCCACATGAGTGCCACGATGCCGCCTGCTTCATGCCAATCCTCCACCACTTTCGTGTTTGAATAATCAATCCACCCATCTGATTGTGAAAAAGGCAAGTGGATGAAGTCGAAGCAGTTGAGTGCGGGCCATTTGCCCGTATGATGATGCACCCATTCCGCCTCGTTGATGTTCCAGTTCACGTTGGCGCATGTGCCAGAGAGAGTTTTCAATCCATAGATGCTGTGCAGGTAGTTCAGCAATCGGGTGGTCTCTGGAGAGCGTTGAACGTCAAAAATCGTTTCAGTTGTTTCCTCCTCCCTGATTGTCTTGTTTCCGAACACTGGAAGCATGGATGTCAGCATCAGCAAGGTTAATAGCCATTTATACATATTCATCATGATTTTTCCACGAAAATAATGACAAAAGTAGTCAGAATCCCGCTCGCGGACAAATAAACCTCAAAGAATTGTGGAAAAATGAAACTTTTTTAGGGTTTCTTCCGAAGAAAAGCGTAACTTTGCCCAATAAAACAACAACTAATTATTTTAACGACATGAGATTAACACTGTTTTTACTAACTTTGGTCACCTGTCTTTGTGGCCATGCACAAACCAAGTCCTGGACAGCAGACAACGGCAACGGGACATTTACGAATCCACTTTTCTATGATGAATTTAGCGACCCCGACATCTTGCGTGTGGGCGATGATTTCTATCTGGCTGGCACGACGATGCATACTGTGCCAGGATTGGTGATTCTGCACTCAAAAGACTTGGTGAACTGGGAGAACATCTCGTACTGCTTCGACCGCTTTGACTTCGACGACGAGGCTTTCTCGCTGAAGAATCACAAGGAGATTTACGGTCAGGGCATCTGGGCACCTTGCATTCGTTATGCCAACGGGCAGTTCTACGTGTTCTCCAACATCAACGGAAAAGGCTTGCAATGCTACACAGCAAAGGACATCAAGGGACCTTGGACACACCACAACATGAAGGGTGACATCTACGACCTTGGCGTGCTTTTTGACGATGACGGGAAAATCTATGCCATTCATGGATATGGCACAGTGAGGTGCACGGAGTTGAAGCCCGATATGAGTGGGCCTATCGAGGGGACGGAACGTGTCATCATCCCTGACGGCAATGGTGTGGGAGAAGGACACCACATGTACAAAATCAATGGAATGTACTATCTCATCAGTACCGACTACAAGCCGAATGGACGCACTCTTTGCTCGCGTTCCAAGAGCATCTGGGGACCTTACGAGACGCGCGTCATCACGGCAGACGAGACCTATGGCTACCATGCCGCATCGCTCACGCAGGTGCCACATGGCGTGAAATACCGCATCGGCGAAGATGACACAAAATTCGGTCTTGGTCCTGTGGATAAGGACGCTACGGCTTGCACTAATGCCCATCAGGGGGGTATCGTGCAATACAAGGACGGCTCATGGTGGGCACTCTTCATGATGGACTTTCACTCCATTGGCCGCACCGTGTGTCTCATGCCGATGACATGGAAAGATGGCTGGCCCATGGTGGGATTGGAGGGAAACCTCGGAAGGGCGCCACGTACTTGGTTTAAACCAGGATTCTCTCCTTCGACAGAGTCACAACAAGTTACGCCACACGCTCCATACGTAAGAAGCGAGAATTTTGATGGAAAAAAATTGGGTCGTGTGTGGCAGTGGAACCACAATCCAGATGACAAGATGTGGAGCCTGAAGGGTGGCAAATTGCGCTTGAATTCCATGCCTGCAGAACAGTTGATGTGGGCTCGTAACACGCTCACTCAACGCGTGATAGGTCCTCAAAGCATTGCCACTGTTGAACTGTATGTCAATGGTATGAAAGATGGCGATGCATGTGGACTCGGCAATATCAATGTCCCTTGCTCATGGGTAGGCATTATGAGGGATGACCACACAAAAACATTCCTCCTCCGCTTATGGGATCAGGGCAAAAACGCCCCCCAGCAATCGCCCATTGCCATTCCTGTCAGTTTGCCTAAGGGAAAAATTTGGCTCCGCTGCATTGGTGACTACGACAACGATAAAATGCAGTATGCCTACTCGACCGATGGCACTACATTTCAGACGATAGGTCATGAGATTCCCCTCAGTTATCAACTCATCACCTTCCAAGGTTCACGTCATGCCCTCTTTGCTTTCAACTGGAAGGGCAAGAACGGTGGCTATGCTGAATTTGACAACTTTACGGTGGAGGAGCCCAAGGCCGATCGCAGGTGGAACATCCCTTACGGCAAGACTTTCCGCATCATCAATAAAGCGACAGGTCGTCCTGCAATATGCGACCCTCACGGCATCCTCTACGACACTCATGCTGGCGACAAGAGCCAGCGCACGCAGTTTCAACTCATCGACAAAGGCAATGGGCAGGTAGCATTGAAGTGTGTAGATGGCCGATATATCAAGGTGTATGGCGAAGGATTGGCTGGCGATGTGCGTTTCACCACCAACGAACAGGAAGCCGAGGTATTCCTCTGGCAAGACTATCTTGACCACGACTTCATGCTCTACTCGCTGAAGAACCACCGATACGTCGGCAAGTCACCCACCACGGGTAGCCCCTACTCTATGGACTTTGTAGGTCCCGACCCAGCACGACGAAACGGGGCTGTGCTCCTATGGGAAGATTGCTCTGCAGAGTAACGCTTTTCATGTGTTTTTGAGGCAAACCGAACTCTTTCATACAAAAAAAACTTAAAAAGACAAGCCATTTTTCCATGGTTTGCCTTTTTTTGTCACATTTTTGATTAACTTTGCAAATTGAAAGCAGCCGGACGGTCTGTCGCTGGAGTTGTCCTTCAGGATGACTAAAGAGGAAAGTCCGGGCAGCGCAGGGCATCCCACTTCCTAATGTAGAAGCAGTCCGTAAGGGTTGAGTAATGCAGAAGAAAACAACAACTGCCTTCGGGCAGAAATGGTGAGAAGGTGAGGTAAGAGCTCACCAGCGGCATGGCGACATGTCGGCTGTGCATCTTGGGAGCTGCAAGTTCATGTAAACCACCCGAGAGAGGGTTGCCCGCCCGAGTTGACGAAGGTCTGAGCAGCAATGCGACAGGACCGGGGCTCATGCGGTGGAGGGTAGAACGCTAGAGCCATGAGGTGACTCATGGAGTAGATAAATGACAGACACGCTCTTCGGAGTGTACAGAACCCGGCTTACAGCCCGACTGCTTTCCTTTTTTTATTATAAAGTATGTTAAAGTATCATCAATAATATTAAACTTTTCAAGTTTAACGGGTTCTTTAGACTTGGCAACTAACAGACAAACAATGAACAAGAAAAATTTACTGGCCACGCTATCAATCCTGTTGACTAGCACTGCGGCTTGGGGGCAAAAAATCTGGACACTGCAAGAATGTCTCGATTATGCCATCGCCAACAATATTCAGTTGCAACAGAAGCGAATAACAGTGGCCTCTGACCACGAGGATGTCTTGCAGAGTCAATCTGCCCTATTTCCTTCAGTGTCATTCAGCACAAACCAAAACGTATCGTGGCGACCTTTCGCCGAATCGACCATCAACCTCACAAACGGTTCGATGACCACCAGCAGAAACACCGTTTCTTATAACGGCTCCTATGGCATCAACGCTAACTGGACCGTGTGGAATGGTAATCGCAACACAAACACCATCAAGCAGAACAAACTGACTGAGAAAATAGCCGAATTGGGCATCGAGCAGCAGGCAAACACCATTCAAGAGCAAATTGCCCAACTGTACGTGCAGATTCTGTATGAAACAGAAGCAGTCAGAGTGTGCGAGGAAATCATCAAGTCAAGCGAAATGCAGCGCGACCGTGCAAAGACGATGGTCGAGGTGGGCAGCCTTGCCCGAGTTGACCTTGTGCAATTGGAGGCACAGGTGAGCCAAGACCAATATTCACTGGTGCAAGCACAGTCGCAACTCGCCAACTACAAATTACAACTGAAGCAACTGCTTGAGATACATGATGCCGAGTCCTTCGATATCGCAGTGCCCGAGGTGAGCGATACACAGGTGCTTTCCATCATTCCCAACGAACAATCAGTCTATAATGCCGCCCTTGAGAACCGCCCTGAGATTCAGTCGAGCAAACTGAACATTGAATCGTCGGAAGTGGCGATTTCCTCTGCTCGCGCTGGATACAAACCCACCCTCTCCATGACGGCAGGCATCGGCTCCAGCAACTCATCAGGTCAGCACGCCGAGTTTTTCAAGCAAGTGAAGAACAACATGAGCAACTCTTTAGGTTTGACAGTATCCATGCCGCTGTTCGATAATCATCAGGCTCGCACCAACATTCGCAAGGCAAAATATGCGCTTCAAACCAGCGAACTGAACTTGCAAGAACAGCAAAAGCAACTCTACTCAACCATTGAGAACTATTGGCTGAACGCTACCACCTCGCAACAGCAATACATCTATGCCAAGGCGAATGTGAGAAGCATGCAGGAAAGTTATGACCTCGTCAGCGAACAGTTCAACCTTGGTCTTAAGAACATTGTGGAACTGACAACAGGAAAGAACAACCTGCTGCAAGCCGAACAGCAACTGCTACAAACCAAATACACAGCATTGCTCAACAGCGCCATGCTCAGATTCTATGCAGGAGAGAGGCTTAAACTATAAAATAATCGTCTAAATTCTCCGAACCACTCCAATTACTTCGAAAACTACAAACCATAAAAAGAAAACTGAAAATGAAGACAAACAACATATTCGCAGCACTCATCATCGCAACCACCTTTGTTGCATGTAGCGAAACTCCCAAGGTTACCTATTCCACCGCTCCTGTAGAGAAGCAGAACATTACCACCAGTATCACTGCCACAGGTACGATTGAGCCTGTGACAGAGGTGGAAGTCGGTACGCAGGTGTCTGGTATCATCGACCGCATCTATGTGGACTACAATTCAGAGGTGCATCGCGGTCAAGTCATTGCCGAACTCGACAAGACCAACCTCCTTTCCAAATTGGCATCCGCGCAGAGCAACCTCTCTAACGCACAATCCTCACTCAATTATCAATCAGCGAATTATAAGCGATATAAAACACTCTACGACAAAGGTCTTGTTTCTGCTAATGACTATGAAAATGCCAAGCTGAACTACGAGCAGGCAGTGCAGCAAGTACGTGTACAGCAGCAGAATGTGTCTGAAGCCCAGACGAACCTTGGCTATGCCACCATCACATCACCTATCGATGGTGTGGTCCTTTCCAAGGAAGTAGAAGAAGGACAGACGGTGGCATCAGCCATGACCACTCCTACCCTCTTCATTATTGCACAGGACTTGACAGACATGCGTGTGATTGCTGACATTGACGAGGCTGACATTGGTGGCGTGAAAGAGGGGCAGCGTGTCACCTTTACAGTGGACGCATTCCCGGATGACGTATTCGAAGGTGCAGTCACTCAAGTGCGCCAGCAAGCAACGACCGAAAGCAATGTGGTCACTTACGAGGTGGTCATTTCCGCTCCTAACGACCAACTGAAACTGAAGCCAGGGCTCACAGCCAACGTAACCATCTACACGATGGAGAAGAATGGTGTGCTGGCTGTTCCAGCCCGTGCAATGCGCTTTACTCCTAACGAGGCTCTCCTGCAGGAAGGCGAAACGGTGGAAGATGTACAATCTCCCTTTAAGGTTTGGACAAAAGAAGGTAATGTCTTCAAGGCACATAAAGTGGAAGTCGGCATCAGTAATGGCATGCTCACAGAGATTTTGTCAGGTGTGAAGGCGGGTACAGAAGTGCTCACAGACTTCGAAATCATCGGCGGCAAGGAAGAGTCTGAAGGACCAGCAACATCCAACCCATTCATGCCACGTCCAGGCGGTAACAGAAACCGTGGCGGCGCTAATGGCGCCGGTGGCGCACAAGGTGGTGCAGGTGCTCCTGGTGCAGGTGGTGGCAGACCCAATGGCGGCAATTTCCAAAGATGATCAACAAACAGAAAGATTGAAGATGAACGAACAAAAAGACAATCGTAAAGTTGTCATCGAACTCGACAACGTGAAACGCTACTTTCAGGTCGGCTCAGAAACTGTGAAAGCCTTGCGTGGTGTCAGTTTTAAGATTTACGAAGGCGAGTTCGTGACCATACAGGGAACATCTGGCTCAGGCAAATCGACCCTGCTCAATCAATTGGGATGCCTCGACACGCCCACTTCTGGCGAATACTATCTCGACGGCACTCCCGTCCGCAAAATGTCCAAGAACCAACGCGCCAAACTGCGCAACCGCAAGATTGGCTTCGTGTTCCAGAATTATAACCTACTGGCAAAAACTACTGCTGTGGAGAATGTTGAGTTGCCGCTGATGTACAACAATAAATACTCAGCCAAGCAACGTCGGGAGGCTGCCATCAAAGCCTTACAGGAAGTGGGATTGGGTGACCGACTCGACCACAAAAGCAATCAGATGTCAGGTGGTCAGATGCAACGTGTCGCCATCGCCCGTGCATTAGTCAACAACCCCGCTGTGCTTCTTGCAGACGAAGCGACTGGTAACCTTGACACACGCACCTCTTTCGAAATGCTTGTGCTATTCCAGAAACTGCATCAGGAGGGACACACCATCATCTTCGTGACCCATAACCCCGAAATTGCCGAATACGCCTCACGCAACATCAATCTGCGAGACGGAAAGATTCGTGAAGATACGATCAACACCAACATCAAGTCGGCAGCCGAAGCACTTGCAGCACTGCCCAAACCACAAGACGACTAAATTATGAATATATTGAATCTATTCAAAGTCAGCATCAACGCTGTGGCGAACAACAAAATGCGTTCGTTCCTCTCCATGCTCGGCATCATCATCGGTGTGGCAGCGGTCATCATCATGATGTCCATCGGACAGGGTTCGAAAGAGAGCATACGCCAAGAACTTTCCACCATGGGCACCAACCTGCTCACAATTCGTCCAGGAGCCGACAGGCGTGGTGGTGTGCGTCAAGACCCTTCTGCCATGCAAACTCTCAAGATGGCAGACTACCAACGCATCATTGATGAAAAGAAGTTCGTCAGTTATGTATCTCCAGAAGTTACATCTGGTGGTCAAGTCATTTATGGCAATAACAACACGACCAGCACTGTTTATGGTGAATCGACCGAATACCTTGATATTAAGCAGTGGGAACTGGAGGAAGGAACCAACTTCACAGAGGAAGATATACGCAAAGCCTCCAAAGTATGCGTGGTTGGTACGACCATCGTCAAGGAACTTTTTGGCGAAGGCAAGGAAACGGAAGCCATCGGCAAGAACATTCGCTTCAAGTCCATCCCCCTACGTATCATCGGTGTGTTGGAAAGCAAGGGCTATAATTCATGGGGTATGGATCAAGACAATGTCATCATTGCACCCTATACCTGTGTCATGAAGCGCATTGCAGCGCAAACCTACTTCTCCTCCATCGTCTGCTCAGCCCTCACTGAGGAACTTTCCGATGCAGCCATTGAGGAACTCACTCAGATACTGCGCAGCAACCACAAACTGAAAGCAGAAGCCGTTGATGACTTCACCATCCGTTCACAGGCTGAGATGATGGAAACCATGTCCTCCACAATGGACACCGTCACCATCATCCTTGTTGTGGCAGCAGCCTTTTCTCTGCTCGTGGCTGGTATTGGCATCATGAACATCATGCTCGTATCTGTCACCGAACGTACCAAGGAAATCGGTCTGCGTATGGCAGTGGGAGCAACTGGTATGGTCATTTCCCTCCAATTCCTCATCGAGTCTGTGCTCATTTCCCTCACAGGCGGACTATTGGGAATACTGTTAGGAGGACTTGTCAGCAACTTTGTCGTACCGCTCATGGGTATGCCATCCAGCATCCCTGCATGGTCCATCTATGTATCTTTCGCCGTTTGTACTTTCATCGGCATCATCTTCGGATACATTCCAGCCCGGAAAGCAGCCAATATGGATCCCATCGAAGCCATCCGACATGAATAGTTTAGAGATTAGGGTTTAGAGTTTAGAGATAATAAAAAAGATGAAAAAGATTTCAATCGTTCTGTGTATTCTGTGTTTCCTGTGTGAAATAACCCACGCCCAGTCACTTAAGGACCTCTTCCTCAAGATGCCACAAGAGGTGTGTCCCGTCTTGTCCGAATACAATCGTTTGGAGATTGTTGACAACCAGAAAAACGGCAAGACTATGCAGACACGCAACCTCTTCCGCACCTTTTCCAAGATGGAGGAACTGACAGATGACTATGCACACCTTGTCATTTCCAAGAACTCAGAGAAAGAGATGAAAATGCTCACGAAGAACGACGGCACGCGCATCATCATGGTCATCAGCACCATCTTCTGTGACGACACCCCCGATTCCTCTGTGGCTTTCTACTCTACCGACTGGAAGCCTCTCCGAACACTTGACTACTACACCCTACCCCCTATCGACAATTTTCGCAGAGTGACCATCGACAAAAACACCGGCCAATTGATTGTTAGCACCACCAATGCTCCCCTAATGCTCAACATCGATGGCAGCAACCAACCCAAGGAGCCTTATACCTTGACCAACACCTTCCGTTGGTCAACCGAAGAAAATCGATTCATCCTCAACAATTAAACCCCAAATCGGTCATTGGGATTAAAATATTGGTATTATAAAGAAAAAGGTCTGGCACCACGAAATGATGCCAGACCTTTTTCTTTATTACTTCAATTATCTGATGAAGAGCAGTTCCCTATACTTCGGAAGTGGCCAAGCCTCGTCATCAACAATGGTTTCAAGTTTATCAACATGGTAACGTATTTCTTCGATGAGCGGTGCCACAGTGTCATGGTAGGCGATAGCCTTTTCACGCTCAGACTCAATACGATTTGCCACCTTGCGTGCCTCCACCATTTTCTCCACATTCTCAACGATGAAAGACTCATGGTCTGAAATCCGTTCGATGAGATGAAGGTTCTCCTTGGAAATCTTCTGCGTCTTGTCAGCAGGGAAGATGTCTCTCACCTTGTGTACATTATCAATCAGTACAGATTGGTAACGTGTCACAACAGGAATGATATGATTGAGACACAGGTCGCCAAAGATGCGTGACTCTATCTGAATCTTCTTCGTGTAGGTTTCCCATTTGATCTCATTACGTGCCTCCAGTTCAAAACGAGTCATCACATGTGTCCTTTCAAACATCTTGACAGAACTTTCCTTCAGATAATTATCGAAAACGATGGGGGCTGAGGTTTCACAATCAAGTCCACGTTTGGCAGCCTCGGCTTTCCATTCATCACTATATCCGTTGCCATTGAAAACAATGGGCTTCACATGCTTAATGTCTTCACGCACCACTTTGAGAATTGCTGCTTCTTTTGCTTCCCCTTTCTCTATGAGAGCATCAACACGAATCTTAAAATCCATGAGAGCCTCTGCCATTGCGGCATTGAGCATCAACATGGCGGAAGCGCAGTTCGCCTCACTGCCGACAGCACGGAACTCAAAACGATTTCCTGTAAAGGCAAAAGGTGATGTGCGGTTACGATCCGTATTATCAATCAGCAATTCTGGAATAGACGGGAGATCCAGTTTGAAAGCCTTCTTTCCTGCCACCGAAAGGTTGTCATCATCAGCCTTTTCTACATGTTCGAGCAAATCCGTAACGGTCTTGCCAAGGAAGGAAGAGATGATGGCAGGAGGTGCTTCGTTGGCACCCAGACGATGAGCATTGGTGGCACTCATGATAGAGGCCTTGAGCAATCCGTTATGGTCGTAAACAGCCTTGAGAGTTTCCACGATGAAAGTGACAAAACGCAGGTTATCCATCGTGGTCTTACCTGGGGCATGAAGCAAGATGCCCGTGTCTGTAGCAAGTGACCAGTTCTCATGTTTTCCAGAACCGTTCACCCCCTTGAAGGGCTTTTCGTGCAAAAGGCAACGGAAACCATGCTTACGCGCCACACGCTTCATGATTGCCATCATCAGCATATTATGGTCAACTGCAAGATTAGTCTCTTCAAAGATTGGAGCCAACTCAAATTGGTTGGGTGCAACCTCATTATGGCGTGTTTTGCAAGGAATTCCAAGTTCGAGAGCCTGAATCTCGATATCTTTCATAAACTCCTCCACACGTGCAGGGATGGAGCCAAAGTAGTGGTCATCCATCTGTTGGTTCTTGGCAGAGTCGTGTCCCATCAACGTACGCCCCGTCATCACAAGGTCTGGTCGTGCAGCAAAGAGCGACTCATCCACAAGGAAGTATTCCTGTTCCCAACCCAGATTGGAAATGACCTTCTTCGCGTCTGGATAGAAATATTGAGCCACAGCCGTTGCTGCCTTATCAACCGCATGAAGAGACTTCTTCAATGGCACTTTGTAGTCGAGAGCCTCACCCGTATAAGAGATGAAAATGGTGGGAATCATCAATGTATCGCCAATGATGAATACAGGCGATGTAGGATCCCATGCAGAATAGCCTCGTGCCTCGAAAGTAGAGCGGATTCCTCCCGATGGAAAAGAACTGGCGTCTGGTTCTTGCTGTACGAGAAGTTTCCCTTCAAACTCTTCCACCATTCCACCCTTTCCATCATGTTCCACAAAACCATCATGTTTTTGAGCCGTACCTTCGGTAAGAGGCTGAAACCAATGGGTGTAGTGAGTCACACCATTCTCTATGGCCCAAGTTTTGATGCCTTGTGCCACTTCGTCAGCAATGGTACGGTCAAAAGGTGCCCCATTGTCTATCACATCGCACATTTTCTCATACACCTGCGATGGCAGATATTTACACATCTTCTGCCTATCGAAGACGTATTTGCCGAAATATTCACTGGGGCGTTCCTGAGGTTGCTCCACATACACAGGAGCACGCTTGAATGCCTCGTCCACCACCTTAAATCTTAGTCGTGCAGCCATAATTCATTCTCGTTTGTTTACTTTTTACGCTGCAAAGGTAGGAATTTTTCATTAGGAATTGAGGATTCGGAATAAGGAATTGTCACTTTCATGAAGAAAAACGCTCCGAATGGCAAATAATTCTTAAATCCTGATTCTCGATTCCTAATTATTTTCTATCTTTGCCACATAAATACCTTTACATGGATTTACATGGAAAATCAGAAAGACCACATATTCACAGAAGAGGAAATCAAAGATGACCTTCGATACTTGCAACTCTTGGCACAAAGTTACCCCAATGTGGCGGAAGCAAGTTGTGAGATCATCAATTTGGAGGCGATTCTGAACCTGCCCAAGCCGACAGAACACTTCATCAGTGACCCGCACGGCGAGAGCGAGGCATTCAACCATGTGCTGCGGAATGCTTCCGGATATGTGAAACGAAAGGTGGAGGAAATTTTCGGTCCCACCCTTCGTCTGTCTGAAAAGCAAGAACTATGCACATTGATTTATTATCCTGAGGCAAAGTTGCAACGCATCAAGGCAGAAGAAACCAACATGGAAGATTTCTATGTTATCACGCTCAATCAACTGATCAAGGTTCTACGTGAAGTCAGTTCAAAATACACACGCAGCAAAATCCGCAAGGAACTACCCGCGGAATTTGGTTACATCATCGAGGAACTGCTGCATGAGAGCCACAGCGGTGTGGGCGAAAAACGCCATCAATACTACAATGTGATTGTGCAGACCATCATCGACACCCAACGGGCCGACCACTTCATCGTGTCCATTTGTAACTTGATTCAGCGATTGGCCATTGACCGTCTGCATCTATTGGGCGACATCTTCGACCGTGGTCCTGGAGCGCACCTCATCATGGAGACCCTGATGAATTATCACCATTTTGACATTGTGTGGGGAAATCATGACATCGAATGGTTCGGAGCAGCAGCAGGCAACAGGGCTTGCATCGCCAATGTGCTACGCCTTTCAATGCGATATGGTAATCTGACCACACTCGAAGATGGCTACGGAATCAATCTCCTCCCCCTTGCAACTTTTGCAATGGAGACCTACAAAGATGACCCATGCAAACAGTTTGGAACAACCGAACTGACTAAAGAGAGCCAGCACGACAAGAAGACCACCAGGCTCATTGCCCAAATGCACAAAGCCATCACCATCATTCAGTTCAAAGAGGAGGCAAAGATTATTGACCGCCATCCAGAATTCAACATGGCTGGACGCAAAATGTTGGAACACATCTATTTCGACAACGGTACCTGTTTCATCGATGGCAAAGAATATGAAATGTTAGACACTTTCCTGCCCACTGTCAGCAAGGAAAATCCCAATGCGCTGTCGGAAGAGGAAGAACTACTCATGGCAAAGTTGGAACATTCATTCCGCACCAGCGATAAACTACAACGCCACATCCAATGCCTGTTGGCACATGGAGGCATGTATTCCATTTCAAACAGCAATCTCATGTATCATGCCACCGTACCGCTTAATGCCGACGGCACCCTGAAGGAAGTGGAAATCAACGGAAAGAAATACAAGGGTATGGCACTGATGAAGAAGACCGGGCACATCGTCCGTGAAGCCTTCAACAACGACACCCCACGGGAACGGAAAACCTATGCTAAGGACTACATCTGGTATCTGTGGTGTGGAAAAGATTCTCCTCTTTTCGACAAAGATAAGATGACGACTTTTGAGCGATACTTCATCAAAGACAAAGCAACTCACACTGAAACCAAGGGCTTTTACTACCAATTCAACAACGATGAGAAGACCGTCGATATGATTCTTGACGACTTCGGAGTGGAGGGACAGCATCGCCACATCATCAACGGACACACCCCCGTAAAAGTGTTGAAAGGCGAGACTCCCATCAAGGCCAACGGCAAACTCCTCGTCATCGACGGAGGCTTCTCCCGTGCCTATCAGCCCGAAACAGGCATAGCGGGCTACACGCTCACCTTCCACAGCCGAGGACTTGAACTGGTTCAGCATCAGCCCTTCCGCTCGGCTGAAGATGCCATTCAGAACGGTGACGACATCAAGAGTTCCACCCAAATTGTGGAGTTGAGTTCACAGCGCATGTATGTGAAGGACACCGACAAGGGCAAGGTGCTTCTTGCTAAGGTTGAGAACTTAAAGAAACTGCTGTTTGCTTACCGCAACGGCTTCATCAAAGAGATAAAATAACCAACCCAAAGAAAATATATTGTTACACATTTTATTATTAAGCGTATGAAGAAACTATTACTCATGGCTGCTTTTGCAATCGGTTGCATCAGCGCATCGGCTCAGAAAACTCTGACACTGAGTACTTACAAAGGTACAGACCTCGCAAAGTATGATGGTCAAACCATGAATGTATCTGTTAGCCGTTACCTCTTCACAGGATGGAACACCATTTCACTTCCATTCTCCATGACTGAAGAGCAAGTGAATGAGGTGTTCGGCAGTGACTGCAAACTCGAAAAGCTTGTAGGTGTAGAGAACGATGGCATCGATGTAAAACTTAACTTCCAAGACTGCAAGTCGGAAGGCATTAAGCCTAACACACCTTACATTCTCTACTATACAGGCGAAAATGGTAGCAAACAGTTTACGGCAGAGAATGTTGTGATTATGAACGGCATTGCCTCTGTAGCCTTCACCGCGGAGGGAACTGGCGAAATCGTTACAATGGCTGCCGCACAACAGCAGACTGAGCCACAGGGTCTCTATGGCATTTTAGCTAAAGATAACAATGAAGCATCATTCGTAAATGTCGATACCACTACCAACGGTTTCTATGCCACTCGTTGCTATGTGAAGATGTCCAATGGTAACTCAACCCAACTGAAGACCAACCACATTGCAGCAGGTGATTTGACTAACATCAAATCCGTTGCCAAGGCTGGCGAGAAGGTCGAAGTATTCAACCTTTCTGGTGTAAAGGTTGCCGACAGCATTGACGGTTTACAAAAAGGCATTTATGTTGTCAATGGCAAAACTGTAATGGTGAAATAAACATGAAACATTTCCTGACAATTATCCTTTTGTGCCTGTGCACTATCTGTGGTGCACAGGCACAAAATCGTAAAGACTACCACTTCGAGACCACACTTGGTCAACCCACCGATGATGGATGTTTCGGCAGCGTCATCGTAAAAGGTTATGTAGGCTCAAGCGACATTCCCTCTTTCGAGCAGGAGCATGAGTTGGTAGGATTGACGGATGGCGAACTCATCAAGGACACCCAAAGGGTGTACGACAAAGAAGACATCAACTTCGATGGCATCCCCGACCTGCAGATTTTCCTCGGCTATTACACCAATGGGCGTGTAGAGGCTGTCTATGCAGCCTATGTGTGGAATACAAAGAGTAAGCGTTTTGAGAAAGTGGAAGGTTTCGAAGACATTGTCAATCCAGAAATAGATGGCGAGACCAAGACTATCACCAGCACTGCTCGTTACAGTTTCAGCGATTTTCTGATCCAGACTTATTCATGGAAAAAAGGCAAACTTAAACTCATCAAGGAAGAACACCAAAATCCATTCGAAGATGAAGATGAATAAATTCTTAACAATAGTCAACTCAAATATATAACCATCTCGCTTATCATCGAGGGCTTACAGAATCACTTCGGGAACTAATCGTAAGAAAAAAGGGAAAAAATCATGCAATGCGTGATTTTTTTCCTTTTTATTTGTCTATTTAAAATTTTTTCCATTACTTTGCAGCCGAATTCATTCCACAACTATTGGAAAGAGTTCAAAAACATCAAGAGAAATGACACAGAAGTTTAACGCATATTGGTGGTGGCAATGCTTGGGATTCAAAGAATCGTAAGTCAAATGGTCATGCCCCTATGCAAAGAAACATAAAGCATAGCAAACAAAAGAGCCTATCGTACTTGCGATAGGCTCTTTTTTTGCGAAACAACTCAACCACAAGTAAAACAAAATGTAAATCGTAAATTGTCAAATCGTAAATAACTATGGTGACTTATCAAGTAGATGAAAACGGCTTCTACGGACAGTTCGGCGGAGCCTACATCCCAGAGATTCTCTACAAGACGGTGGAGGATCTGAAGAAAGCCTACCTCCCCATCCTGGAGAGCGAGGAGTTCAAACGCGAGTACCACGCCCTGCTGAAGGACTATGTGGGCCGCCCTTCCCCACTCTACTTTGCCAAGCGCATGAGCGAGAAGTATGGCTGTCAACTCTATCTGAAGCGCGAAGACCTCAACCACACGGGTGCCCACAAAATCAACAATGCGCTCGGTCAGATTCTCCTCGCCAAGAAAATGGGCAAGAAACGTATCATTGCCGAGACTGGAGCCGGGCAGCACGGTGTGGCAACCGCCACCGCCTGTGCACTCATGGACATGCCCTGCACGGTGTATCAGGGTGCGCTCGACGTGCAGCGTCAGCACGTCAACGTGGAGCGCATGAAGATGTTGGGAGCAACCGTTGTACCTGTAGAGAGTGGCAACAAGACCTTGAAAGATGCCACCAACGAAGCCATTCGCGACTGGTGCTGTCACCCTGCCGACACATTCTATATTATAGGCTCGACCGTCGGTCCGCATCCTTACCCAGACATGGTGGCACGGCTCCAGTCTGTCATCTCGGAGGAAATCAAATGGCAACTCGAAGAGAAGATTGGCCGCGACTATCCCGACGTGCTGATGGCCTGTGTGGGTGGAGGCTCCAACGCCGCCGGCACCATCTATCACTACATCGACGATGAGCGCGTGAAGATTATCCTCGGCGAGGCTGGTGGCCTGGGCATCGACAGCGGCCAGACCGCAGCCAGCATGCAGGTTGGCAGCATCGGTATCTTGCACGGCAGCCGCATCAAGTTGATGCAGACGGAGGATGGCCAAATCATCGAACCCTACTCCATCTCGGCAGGACTCGACTATCCCGGCACAGGCCCCATCCACTGCAACCTCTACGAAACAGGCCGCGCACAGGTGCTCCCTGCCAACGACGACGAGGCACTCCGTGCCGCCTTCGAACTGACACGCATGGAGGGCATCATCCCCGCCCTCGAGAGTGCTCATGCTTTGGCTTTGCTGCCCAAGGTGAAGGACCAGTTCACCAAAGACACCGTTGTGGTGCTCACCGTGAGCGGCAGAGGCGACAAGGACTTAGACACGTATCTGAAACACGCAGACATTATTAAATAAACAATATCACCTAAAAATCAGGCAATAGCCACAACACAACCATGTACAACTATCACACCGCCTCCACGAAGATTCTGGGCGACCTCAACACACCCGTGAGCGTTTATCTGCGAGTGCGCGATGCCTATCCGCAAAGCGCACTGATGGAATGCTCCGACTATCACGACAGCAAAAACTCCCGTTCTTTCATCTGCCTCCACCCCATCGGCAGCGTGTCGGTGGCTCACGGTGTGGGCGTGATGCAATTCCCCAATGGCGAGGAGCAGAGGTGTTCCATCAGCAATGGCGATGACACCGCACGGCTCATCAACCAGTTCCTCCAGAGTTTCCACATTGAGGGAGCCGACAAGGCCGACTGCGGACTCTATGGCTACACCACCTTCAACTCCGTGCGCTACTTCGAGCACATCGACGTGAAGGACGAGACGCAGACAGAAAACGATGCGCCCGACCTGCTCTACATCCTCTATAAGGACTACATCATCTTCGACCATTTCAAAAACGAGGTGACCCTTATCGAACTCTTGCAAGAAGGCGAAGAGGACGACCTCGACCAACTGGAACACGATGTGAACAGCCGTCCTTATCAGCAGTACAGTTTCCGTCCCGTAGGCGACTGCACCTCCACGCTGACCGACGACGAACACCGCGAGAACATCCGCCGAGGCATCCAGCATTGTCTTCGTGGCGACGTGTTCCAAATCGTGCTTTCACGCCGCTTCAAGCAACAATTCGAGGGTGATGACTTCAAACTCTATCGCGCCCTCCGCAGCATCAACCCCTCCCCCTATCTCTTCTACCTCGACTTCGGCGGTTTCCGCATCTTCGGCTCCTCACCCGAAACCCACTGCCGCATCGAGCCAGCATCCAGCGGTTCACCCGCTGACTCCACTCCCCTTGCGTCCAGCGGTTCACCCGCTGACTCCGCTCCCCTTGCATCCAGCGGTTCACCCGCTGACTCCGCTCCCCTTGCATCCAGCGGTTCACCCGCTGACTCCGCTCCCCTTGCGTCCAGCGGTTCACCCGCTGGAGTCCCCACCCTTCGTGCCTACATCGACCCCATTGCCGGCACCACCAAGCGCACCGGCAACCCCGAGCAGGACCGCCAGAATGCCCTCTATCTGAAGAACGACCCCAAGGAGAATGCCGAACACGTCATGCTGGTTGACCTGGCCCGCAACGACCTCTCCCGCAACTGCCATGATGTGAAGGTTGATTTCTACAAAGACATGCAGTTCTACAGCCATGTCATCCACCTCGTCTCTCGCGTGAGCGGCACACTCGATGAGGGAGCCAACCCCATCAAGACCTTCATCGACACCTTCCCTGCAGGCACCCTCTCTGGCGCGCCCAAGGTTCGTGCCATGCAACTCATCTCCGCATACGAGCCCCACAACCGTGGTGCCTACGGAGGCTGTGTGGGCAGCATTGGCTTCGACGGCAGCCTCAACCAAGCCATCACCATCCGCACCTTTGTCTCGCGCAACAGCGAACTGTGGTTCCAAGCCGGTGGCGGCATCGTGGCGAAGAGCGATGTGGAGTATGAACTGCAAGAAGTGAACAACAAACTCGGTGCTTTAAGAAAAGCGATTGAAATAGCAGAAAAGTTATGAAAAGACCCTCTCCCCAGCCCTCCCCCATAATGGGGAGGGAGACCATGCGGAATGTGGAAAGGGACAAAACAGAAACAAACAAAACACCCTCATTGAGCCAAGCCGGATGGCACCCCTCCCCATTATGGGGGAGGGCTGGGGAGAGGGTCTTCAATAAAGTTATGAAAGTAGCAATTATAGACAACTACGACTCGTTCACCTACAACCTGAGTCATCTCGTCAAAGAATTGGGAGCCGACGTGACGGTCTTTCGCAACGACCAGTTCCAGATGGAGCAACTCGAAGCCTTCGACAAAATCATCCTCTCCCCAGGCCCGGGCATTCCCAGCGAGGCAGGGCTTCTGCTCGATGTCATCAAAGCATACGCTGGCAAGAAACCCATCCTCGGTGTGTGCCTCGGTCATCAGGCCATCGGCGAGAGTTTCGGAGGCACACTGACCAATCTGAGCGAAGTATATCACGGTGTGGCAACTCCTGCCACCATCACCACGGACGACTATCTCTTCGAAGGCCTACCTCAACGCATCGAGGTGGGACGCTACCACTCATGGGTGGTTGCGGAAAGCAGTTTACCCGCTTGTCTCGAAGTGACGAGTGTGAGCGACGAAGGCTACATCATGTCCCTCCGCCACAAGGAGTTCGACATCCGTGGCATCCAGTACCACCCAGAGAGTGTACTGACAAACGACGGCAAAACAATCATCAACAACTGGTTAAAACACTAAACACAATGAAACAATATCTCTTGAAACTCATCGATGGCAACACCCTCACACAGGAGGAAACCCATCAGATTATGCTCAACATCGTGAAGGAGCAATACAACGTGCAGCAGGTTGCCGCGCTGCTCATGGCCATGCAGACACGCGGCGTGACCGTAGATGAACTCCTCGGCTTCCGCCAGGGACTGCTCGAAACGGGCAAATATCTGGATTTCTCGGACTACAACACCCTCGACATCGTGGGCACAGGCGGCGATGGCAAGAACACGTTCAACATCTCCACCTGCTCAGCCTTCGTCATTGCCGGGGCAGGCTACAAAGTGACCAAACACGGCAACGGTGGTTCTTCCTCTGTCAGCGGTGCCAGCAACGTGCTGCAAGGTCACGGCGTGAAATTCACCGACGACATCGACCACTTGAAACGCTCTTTGGAAGAGACGGGCATCTGCTACTTCCACGCTCCCCTCTTCGCCTACGGCATGAAGTTCGTCGGCCCCACTCGCAAGGCCCTCACCATCCCTACTTGCTTCAATCTACTCGGTCCTCTCGTCAATCCTTGCCACCCCAAGAACTCGCTGCACGGTACCGCCAACCAGTCGCAACTGCGCCTCTACACCAATCTGCACCAGCGCATCGGCGACAACTTCGGTGTCATCACCTCCTACGACGGCTACGACGAGATTTCGCTGACCAGTGGATTCAAGATTTGCACCAACAACTTCGAGAAGGTGCTCACGCCCGTCGATTTGGGTTTGAAGTACATCGAACAGAGCGACATCTACGGTGGCGAAACTCCCGAAGATGCCATGAAAATCTTCGATGCCGTGCTGGAAGGCACCTCGACCGAAGCCCAGAAGAATGTGGTCATCGCCAATGCCGCCTGTGGCATCAGCATCATGGACCGCAACATATCGATGGCTGACTCTGTAGCCATGGCGCGCGAATCGCTCGAAAGCGGCAAAGCCCTCCAAGTGTTCAAGAAGTTTGTAGAAGTCAACTCATGATGAATTTTTCATGATGAATGATGAATTGTGAATGAAGAAATACCCCATGGACATTCTCGAAGAAATCGTAGCCCACAAGCGCATCGAACTGGCCAAGCAGAAGGAGATTGTGGCGCCGGCTACACTATACAACAATGTGGAGAGTCTGCTGTCAGACTGTCCACCGCCTCATCGCTCCATGCGCGACAGCCTTGCCAGCAGCGCATCAGGCATCATTGCGGAGTTCAAGCGCAAAAGCCCCTCGAAAGGCTGGATGAAGGAAGAAGGGAAACCCGATGTGGTTCCAGCCTCCTACTGTCAGAACGGTGCCAGCGCCATCTCCATTCTCACCGATGAAAAATACTTTGGCGGCACCCTGCGCTTCATCCGCATCGCCCGACCGACAGTCACCTGCCCCATCTTGCGCAAAGACTTCATCGTAGATGAATATCAACTCTATCAGGCCAAAGCCGCTGATGCCGATGCCGTGCTGCTCATCGCTGCCGACCTGACAAAGGAAGAGTGCAAGACCCTCGCCAAGAAAGCCCACGAACTACAACTGGAGACTCTGCTCGAAGTGCATTCTGAGTCTGAACTGGAATATGTGGGCGAGTGCATCGACATGGTGGGTGTGAACAACCGCAACCTCGGCACTTTCCACACCGACGTGGCCAACTCCTACCGCCTCGCCTCACTCCTTCCCAAGGACCACCTCCTCGTCAGCGAAAGCGGCATCAGCAACCCGCAAACCGTACGCGAACTGCGCGAAGCTGGTTTCCGAGGCTTCCTCATTGGTGAGACCTTCATGAAGACCGAAGACCCTGGAGCTGCCCTCAAGGAATTTATCGCCCAAGTCACCCAATAACTGTCAACTATCAACTGTCAATTGTCAACTATCAACTATCAACTGTCATGATTATCAAAGTCTGCGGCATGCGCGACCCCGAAAACATCCGCCAAATGGACGAACAACCCGGCATCGACTGGCTTGGCTTCATCTTCTATCCCCCATCATCACGCTTTGTGGAAGAAGTGCCCACCTACCTGCCTCAGCACAAAAAACGTGTTGGTGTGTTCGTCAACGAGTCCCTCCCAAACATTCTCAACCACACCAAGACATACGGACTCGACTTCATACAACTGCACGGCAAGGAGACATCCATCTTCTGCAAGCACCTCCGCACCCTCCTGTCTGCCCACACAAAACTCATCAAGACGATTCCCATTTCATCGGCCGAAGACCTCGCACGAACCGCAGCATTCAAAGGCGTGGTCGATTACTTCCTCTTCGAAACCAAGTGCGACACTTACGGTGGCAGCGGCAAACAGTTCGATTGGAGCATTCTGCAAAACTATCACGGCACCACCCCCTTCCTCCTCACAGGCGGCATCAAGCCTTCCGATGCAGAAAAAGTCAAGGCTTTTCACCACCCACAGTTCATCGGCATCGACCTCAACTCAGGATTCGAGACAGCCCCTGCCCTCAAAGACCCTGCCCTCCTCCATGATTTTCTTGAAATCGTCAAATCATCTAACTTCCTGAAGTGACGAAGTTAAGGGAGTTAAAGAAGTTGAGCAATTGCGAACCTTTAGTTCGACAAAGTCAAACTTTAATAAATTGTAAATTGTCAATCATAAAATTGTAAATGATATGGTGAACAGAATCAACCACCTCTTCGCCACCAAGCGCGAAAACATCCTCTCCATCTACTTCTGTGCCGGTCACCCCACACTGGACAGCACAGCCGACACCATCCGCACCCTCGAACAGAAAGGCGTGGATATGATCGAAGTGGGCATCCCCTTCTCCGACCCCATGGCTGACGGTCCCGTCATCCAAGACGCTGCCACCAAAGCCCTCCGCAACGGCATGACACTGAAGAAACTCTTCTCGCAACTGGAAGAACTGGACAGAAACCCCCTCCTAACCTCCCCCAAAGGGGAGGAAAACCATCCGGACAGCACATCATCTCTCCAAAGTAAGGAACCCTGTCCGGATGGCAAATCATCCCCCCAAAGTAAGGAACCC
>SAMEA3663273__coassemble_29_pt1 | contig 46146 bp, 42 predicted proteins | sample SAMEA3663273__metabat2_low_PE_014 | metagenome-assembled genome bin SAMEA3663273 (sample SAMEA3663273) | pig gut metagenome | biome: pig gut; feature: pig-associated habitat; material: faeces | place: China | collected 2013
CTCAACTACTTCCCAAATTTGAAATAGTTCTTTCTCAAGGTGATGGGACCATCGTAAGAATAGTCGTGCCGGGGCAGTTTCAGCATGATGTGCCCCGTCAATTCGTCACCCTTCTCATTGAGTTTCAAATTCACATCAATGGCATCGTTGTCAGGACGTTGTCCGATGTGCAGTTCACCATCATAGACGCCACACAGGGGTTTCTCAAAAGAAGTGATGCGGTAGATGGTGCATTCGTCGGCATGCAGACCATCCTCGTCGAAGGAGAAGCCAAGCAACAGTTCGGGACCATCGTCACCGACCCATCCCCAGTCACCAACCAACCTGCGGGAAACCTCCACATCCTTTTTCACCTCTGTGATGAAGGTCTGAATCTCCTTCGCCTCATCGTAGATTTCAGGCTCCACATCAGGACCTCCGTAACCGCCCTCCATATTGTTGAGGAAGTTATCCACATACCAGTCGCCATGCTCAAAGACAAGTTTGAGCGTAACCTCATATTCGTTGTAGTTGCTCACCAACACCGTGGCTGTAGCCGTTGTCGGCTGAATGTCGGTCACATCCAAGATGCTGTAACTCCAATCCTCATCACGGTCATTGCCCTGCATCCAGTGGTCTCTGTCCAGAAAAGTCATGCCGCTCAAATGGCTGAGTTCGGAAGCCTCCTTGTAGAGTTTCATGTAACGTTCAGAACATCCCTTGCTGTCGTCCTGCATCTTGTAGATGTCGTTCAAACGCTGGGTGATGTACTCCTTCGTGTGTTTGCCATCGTTGACTTCCACCGCTTCGACGGCTGTAGAGTCTGCCTCCGAAGTGACAGGCATCCCCGCTTGATTACAACTTCCTGTCAGCAGAAGAAGCAGGAAACAGAACACTGTGAAAAAAGAAAGTCTCATTGTATGTAAAAAGTTTAGTTATTCGAGATTGTGATCCATTCGGGTGTCACGGCTTTGCCCTCACCCATGCTCTTGATTCCGTCTTTAATCTTCTTTGCCTCAGCCTCCGTGATTTCCGTATCGCGCAAATAGTATTCATGGTTCTCATACACTTGGAAATCGGTGAAGTCACACTCCACATGGCTGTCTTTCAGCACCACGTAATGATTGATGTAGGAGGGACCGCCAGCAGGATAGCCATTGCCAACCCATCCCTTGGCAACGGAAAGACGCTTACCTTCAGTCTCGGTGATAACCAACTGAGGTTCTTCCTCGTCGTCAAAACAGAAGAGGGCGCCATCCTCGTCATCCGCTGTGCGCACCCACACCTCATCCTTGCCATCCTCGTCAATGTCGATGAAGGCATACTTTGTCAGTGGATAGTGAACATCATCCAAATCTCCCTCTTCATACATCTCTTGAAACTGCGACCAATACTTCTCCACGTCCATCGTAGGAGAATTGCTCTGCACTTCCATCTTCTCGTCAGAGATGGTTGATGATGGAGAGTCAACCGCTAAAGAATCGGCATTGTTCTCTGCAGGTTTACTCATTCCGTTGCAACTCGCCAATGCGCCAATGGCAAGGATGAACAGCATTGTTGATAGAGTGTTCTTTTTCATTGTTTCTATATTAATATTCCATAATTAAGCCAAAACCCTTCTGTAGATTCGCAGCCCTGTCTTTTGCTTGATTTTCATCAAAATATGTTCCCTATTCAGAATTCACTTTCACGTCCTTATGAGCCAATTTTCCGTTCTTGTAAAAGTAGTAACGCAATTCATTCTTGGTCTCATCGCCATTCTCCTCATAGGCATAAGCGAAAGCCAACTTGCCCGTTTCCAAATCAAAGAGATATTCCTCATAGATTTTGCGAGCCCCCGAGTTGTATGAATCGCTGACAAAGTAAGTCTTGAAGCCGGTCAGCATGCCTACATCATCCTCTTCGTCACTCACATAATACATGATGTTGTGCTTGATGGGACCTGCCCCTGGAGCCATGTAGTAATAAGTGACTTCCATATTGGTCTTGGCAGGATACTCGTCTTGGTCATTATACGCCATGTTCTCTTTGGCGTCAGCATAGAGTTTTCTGATTTCAGCCACACGCTCCTTGACCTTGACAGAGGTCTGTGCCTGCATGGTCAAAGCCATCAGCAGCAGGATTCCGTAAATAGTAATTCTTTTCACACACATCAATTTAGGTTCGTTCATAAACTGGGGGCAAAGGTAAGAAAAATAATGTAAAAATGAAAAAAGTTTGGAATTTGTTTAGTATGTAGTAAAAAATATAGTTAATTTGCAAATACTAATGGATTATACATGAGGCATTCACAAGTGATTGACAACATCAAGGAGGTGGCGAAGAAGGTACTGCCCAAAGGCAGCGCCCTCTATCTCTATGGTTCTCGTGCCCGTGGTGACTACCATGAGGGTAGCGACTGGGACTTGCTGTTGGATAAGCCGAGTGCAAGTAGTACTCGTTATGCTCGAATTGGAAAAAGCTGGAAAAACTCTTATCCAATTTTAGCGAAGCGCATTCCTTCATTAGTATCGGTAACTTTTACTTTTCACTTTTAGTTTTTCACTTTTAACTTTGAAAGATTTTCAACTGTCAACTCAATCAGTTGCTTCACGCTTTTTCGAAAAAAGTTCCCTAAATGTTTGGTAGATAATAAAAAAAGTGGTTACTTTGCCACTGAAAGGGTGCCTTGTGTGCTCTTGTGCGGTGCTTCGGTGCCGTGAAGGATTGAAAAACTCTAAAGACAACAAACATGAATGCATTATCACTCAACAACTTATGGGTTTATTTGCAGGGACTAACTCTGACGGCAGACAATAAACGGTGGATTGCCGACCATTTGTATGAGCAGGCTCGGCAAGAAGATGCGTTGCCATATACAATGGAGGAAATCAATGCACGTTTGGATCGTGCCGAAGCAGATGTTGAGTCTGGACGTGTGTTGTCATGTGCTGAAGCATCAAAGCGAATGAAAGAGTACATCAGTCAACATTCATAGGTGCAATGGACATCGTTTGGGCGGACGAAGCATTTCAAAGATGGTGCGAAGCAGCTGATTACATTCTTCGCCAACATTGGAATACGTGCTGTTGAAAAGTTCCAAAAGGACACAGAAGAGTGGGAGGATTCTTTGTCGGCAAATCCTCAGATAGGAAAGGTTGAACCATTATTGGCAAATCGTGATAAACTTTATCGTGGCATCGTTATTAACAAATTGAACAAACTGATTTACTATATCGAGAAAGACACCATTATTATAGCCGACTTTTGGGACACTCGACGCGAACCCAAAACGCAGGCGGGTTCACTCAAAAATCAACGTCAGTTCAGTATAAGGGATCGCTTCGCGAGAAATTTTACAAATCGTCCCAAATCTTACAAATATAAATGATTTAAGTTTCGGGAGTTATTTTTCAACAAAGAACCTTTAGCTCGGCGTAGCCAATATTCCGAATGTGGCGAATCGTTTTTAATGGGCAAGCCCGACGAATGAAATCCTGCTGATTTCTCCGAATACGGAACACCTGCCATTCGTTTTCCTTCGTTGCCGTCCCACGGCATTGAAAAGAAAAAGATTCGTTTCATTAGTTCTATTGGCTACGCCGAGCTAAAGGTTCGTTGTTACAGAAATCTGTGAGTGGTTTATATAACTTCCGATAATTGAGTAAATGAGATTTTGAGAGATTTTGAATAGATTTGTATGATTTCTGCCTCGCAGAGGCACTAAAAAAACAAATTTTGTTATATCGAACTCACGTTAAATCAGGATTTATTTTGTTCTTCGCTCGGTTTTCACTACCTTTGCCCCCATGTTCAGTTCTCCACACAGCAAGGTGATCAAGCGGTTGCTCGTCATGCGTTTCAGCGCGATGGGCGATGCTGCCATGACGGTGCCTGTGCTGTATGCCCTTGCCACCCAGCATCCCGACTTGCGCATCACGATGCTGACACGCACACGTTTTGTGCCCATGTTTGAATGGCTGCCAGCCAACGTGCAGGTGAGGGGCATTGACTTTGATGAGCAGGATGGCATCATCGGCTTGACAAAGATCTACAACAAGCTGAAGGAGGGGAATTTTGATGCGGTGGCGGATCTCCACAATGTGCTCCGTTCCAAATATATCCGCACTTGCTTTGCCATGGCGGGCACTAAAGTGGCGAAGGTGAACAAGGGTCGTAAGGAGAAAAAAGAACTGATCGGCAACGGACAGACGCATGCAGCCCTGACACCCATGATAGAACGCTATGCGGAAGTGTTCCGCTCGCTGGGCTTCTCCATCGACCTGACTCAAAAGATGAGGATTGACTTGCGGAATGAAGACTTCGCATCGATGAGAAATGTTGTCGGACGGAAAACGACAGAAGAGAAATGGGTGGGTGTGGCACCTTTTGCTGCACACAAACAGAAAATCTACCCATTGGACAAAATGCAGCAAGTGGTGAATTTGCTGGCAAAGGACGGGTGCAAAGTGCTGCTCTTCGGAGCAGGCAAAAAAGAGGGAGACATTCTTAAAGCCTGGGAAGATGCACAGGGGCGGATTATGAGCGTATGTGGAAAGATGGGCGGACTGAAAAAAGAGATGTTGCTCATGTCACAACTAAACCTGATGATTTCGATGGATTCTGCCAACATGCACATTGCCTCCATCTTTGGCACACCTGTCTTGTCTATCTGGGGAGCCACCCACCCGAAGGCAGGATTCTCCGGTTATGGACAGAAACCTGACAGTGAAATACAAATTGATTTAGCCTGTCGCCCTTGTTCCATCTACGGAAAGAAACCATGTAAGTTTCATGATATGAGATGTATGGACATCGCGCCTGAAAAGATTGTCCAGCAGGCAATAAACATGATTCAACAATATGCTTAAATACAAAATCTTCAAAGGATGGCTCTGGACCATCAGTATCTGGCCACTCCCCGTTCTTTACGTCTTCTCTGACTTCATCTGCTTCTTCGTGAGGAGGTTCTACCGCACGAAGGTGGTGCGTGAGAACCTGCGTACCTCTTTCCCAGAAAAGAGTGAGAAAGAATTGAAAGACATCGAACGGAAATTCTATCATCAGCTATGTGACAACTTTTTCGAGGACATCAAGATGCTCACAATGTCGAAAGAGGAAATGATGCGCCGGATGACGTTCGGTGGACTCGAAGAAATCAAGAAACGCCACGAGGCTGGACAAAACTTGCACTTCTTGTATTTGAGTCATTTCGGGAACTGGGAATGGATTGCCTCCATCAACTACAGGCTACAGCAATGGGGGCGTTCCGGACAAATCTACCATCCCCTACGTGATGACTTGACGGACCAGCTTTTCATAGAACTGCGCGGGCAGTATGGCGGTGTCAACATCAAGATGAAAGAAACCTTCCGTCGCATCCTCCAACTGCGTAAGGAGGGAATCAACTACACCATCGGCTTCATCAGTGACCAGCAGCCCAAGTGGGCGAGCATCCACCATTTTGTGCCCTTCCTCAACCACGACTCGGCGGTCTTCATTGGCGCAGAGCACATTGCCCGCAAAGTCGATGCCTTCATGACTTACGGTCGCATGAGCCGTCCCAAACGAGGGTACTATCATCTGGAAATCATTCCCATGGAGGACCACCCTGCTTCCGTGCCTGAAAACACCTTGACCGACAGGTACTTCCAACTTCTGGAAGAGGACATCAGGAAACATCCCGAGATGTGGCTTTGGACCCATAAGCGCTGGAGCCGGACGAAGGAAGAATGGCTGAGAAGACAGAATGAGCTGGCAAACGAGGGAAAAACAGCAGGGTAAACTCAAAAATCACACACATATTATATAATATGGAGTAAAAAGACAAGTGCCGTCGCAAAGGCTTCTTCCACAGATAAAAGGGGGATTGTCGGTCAAACAGACCGCATTTTAGCAACAAAAATGAAAAAAACAATCCTTTTATTTTGTATTGTGTGATTTTTGTAGTACCTTTGCACCGAAAACGAAAGAGGGGACTGAAAAGTTCCCTCTTTTTAATGCATGACAGATATTTCACAATTGACAATATATGATTGACAAGAACAAAGTGAAGGAACTGGCTCTCGAATGGTTAGAGGGCAAGGAATATTTTTTAGTGGATGCTTCTGTGGACGAGCAGAACAAGATTACAGTGGAGATAGACCATAAGGATGGCGTGTGGATTGAAGACTGCTGCGAATTGAGCCGTTTCATTGAAGAACATTTCGACCGCGACGTGGAAGACTTCGAGTTGGAAGTAGGCTCTGCAGGCATCGGGCAGCCCTTTAAAGTGCTACAGCAATACATCAATTCCATTGGATATGATGTGGAATTGCTGACGGCTGACGGCAAGAAAATGGAAGGCTCTCTGAAGAGCGCTGACGAGCAAGGATTTGTGGTGACGGTGTTGGAAAAACAACATGTAGAAGGCAAGAAGCGTCCACAGATGGTCGAAGTTGACAAGTCCTTTGGCTTTGGAGACGTAAAGTGGGTGAAGGCTATTATTGATTTCAAATAGCAGTATCCCCTGCTCTATTCTTCGTCGTAGCAGGATGAAGAACATGTAAAAAGTAAAATCGTAAAAAGTAAATAAAATAATGGCTACTAGAAAAAATTCAGAACGTGTCAACTTGATTGATACATTTAAGGACTTCAAGGAGACTAAAAACATTGACAGAACCACGTTGGTGAGCGTAATTGAAGACAGTTTCCGCAGTGTGTTGCAGAAGACTTATGGCTCAGACGAGAACTTTGATGTCATCGTCAATCCAGACAAGGGAGACTTTGAAATCTATCGCAACCGTGTCGTTGTAGAGGATGGACAGCTGCAGAACGAGAACGCAGAAATCAGTTTGTCGGAAGCGCAACAGATTGACAAGGACTTCGAAGTCGGTGAAGAAGTGAGTGAGAAGGTGGAGTTTGCCAAGTTTGGTCGCCGTGCCATCCTTACATTGCGCCAAACGATGGCAAGCAAAATTCTTGACCTCGAACATGACAACCTCTATAACAAGTATGTAGATAAGGTTGGACAGATTGTCAGCGGTGAGGTGTATCAGGTTTGGAAACGCGAGATGTTGCTACTCGACGACGAGGGCAACGAACTTCTCTTACCCAAGAATGAACAAATCCCTGGCGACTTCTTCCGAAAGGGTGAAACGGCACGTGCCGTAGTGCTCCGTGTGGATAATCTGAACAACAACCCGAAGATTATCCTTTCACGCACCTCGCCCGATTTCTTGCGCCGCCTCTTGGAGCAAGAGGTTCCAGAGATCAACGATGGTCTTATCACAGTGCAACGCATTGCCCGCATTCCTGGTGAACGCGCAAAAATCGCTGTGGAAAGTTATAACGAGCGCATTGACCCAGTAGGTGCCTGTGTGGGTGTGAAAGGTAGCCGTATTCATGGCATTGTACGCGAACTTCACAACGAAAACATCGATGTTATCAACTACACCAACAACATCAAACTGTTCATCCAACGCGCACTTAGCCCCGCATCCGTTTCCTCCATCTCACTTGACGAGGAAAAGAAGAAGGCTGAAGTCTATTTGCAGCCAGACCAAGTGAGCCTTGCCATCGGAAAGAATGGTGACAACATCAAGTTGGCAAGTATGCTGACAGGCTACACCATCGACGTCTTCCGCGAACTGAATGGCGAAGAGCCCGACGAAGAGGATATCTATCTGGATGAGTTTAAGGATGAAATCGACCCCTGGATTATTGATGCCATCAAGGCATTAGGTCTGGAAACCGCCAAGAGCGTACTTGATGCACCTCGTGCAATGCTGGTTGAAAAAGCAGACCTTGAGGAAGACACTGTAGATGAGGTCCTCCGTATCTTGAAGGCTGAATTTGAAGAATAAAATCGTAAACCGTAAAATAGTAAATGAGTAGATGGCAGTAAGACTCAATAAAGCATTAAAGGAACTGAATGTAGGAATCAACACCGTGGCTGAATTCCTGCAGAAGAAGGGTATGGCATTACAAGATGCTACACCCAATGCAAAGATCACGGACGAGCAATATGCACTGCTCCAAAAGGAGTTCGGCGAGGACATGAAGCAGAACGCTGAAACGAAGCAGAAGATACAAAATCAGAAAGAGAAGGAACTCCAAGAGAAAAAGGAGCGCCAGCAAGCTGCTCGTGAAGAAAAAGTACGCCTTGAGAAAGAACGCATCGAAAAGGAAAAGGCTGCAAAGAAGCCTCAACTCAAAATCGTGGGCAATATCAACGATTTGAAGAAGGCTGAGCCCAAGCAGGAGAAGAAAGAGGAGCCTAAACCTAAGAACGAGGTAAAGGAGCCTGTTTCTGTACCCAAAGAGCCAGAGGTTGCTCCTGCCACACAGAAGGAAGAGACTGTAGCCCCAGTATCAACTGCCGCTGAAAACAAGGAAACACCTACCGGTTCTGTTCAGGAGCATCCTCAGAAAGAGGAGCCCTCACCCAAGAAGAAGGGGAAGCTCTCACCTGCTGACCGCTTGGAACAAGACGAAAATGGAATCTATCATCTTGCCGCACCAGCCGAGGCCGGTGTACAATTCAAGCAGGTAGGTTTCATTGACCTCTCAAGTCTGAACAGCAAAACACGTCCAGACCGTAAGAGTAAGGCTGAACGCCGCAAGGAACGCCAGCAAGCCCAAAATGGCGACGCACAAGGACAAAACGCTCAAGGTGGCACCCAAAAGAAAAAGCGCAACCGTATCAACAGCAACAAAATCGACATTGATGCTGCTGCTAAACAAGGCAATGCCCAGAACCAACAGGGACAAGGCAAAAAACAAGGGAACAAGAGCAGTCAGAACAATGCTCAGCAGCCTAAGAATCAGCAAACTCAGCAACAGGTTCCAAGCAAGAAGAAGAACAAGAAAAAGCAACCTCCAAAACCTTTGGAACTGAGTGAAGAGGAAGTCGCAAAGCAAGTAAAAGAAACGTTGGCTCGTCTCACAGCCAAGCAAGAGAAGAAGGGCGTAAAGTACCGCAAGGATAAGCGGCATGCCATCCACGAGCGAATGGTAGAGGAGGAAATGGCCGAGAATGCTGAAAGCAAGGTATTGAAGATCACGGAGTTCGTAACTGCCAACGAACTTGCGACGATGATGGATATATCTGTCAATCAAGTCATTGCCACTTGTATGTCTATCGGAATGATGGTGAGCATCAACCAACGTCTGGATGCCGAAACCATCAATATCGTGGCTGAGGAGTTTGGTTTCACCACACAATACGTATCGGGCGAAGTGTCCAATGCTATTGAAGAAGAGAAAGACAAAGAGGAAGACCTCGAAAGACGTGCCCCCATCATCACAGTCATGGGACATGTTGACCATGGTAAGACATCACTTCTTGACTACATCCGCAACACCAATGTGATTGCCGGCGAGGCTGGTGGCATCACCCAGCACATCGGTGCTTACAAGGTGAAACTGAAGGATGGCCGCAAGATCACATTCCTCGACACCCCTGGCCACGAGGCGTTCACAGCCATGCGTGCCCGTGGTGCCCAAGTGACCGACATCGCCATCATCATCATTGCTGCCGATGACGACGTGATGCCCCAAACGAAAGAGGCTATTGCCCATGCACAGGCTGCGGGCGTACCAATGGTCTTTGCCATTAACAAGATTGATAAACCTGGGGCAAACCCCGACAAGATCAAGGAACAACTTTCAGCCATGAACCTGCTCGTCGAAGAATGGGGAGGTAAATATCAAAGCCAGGATATCAGTGCGAAGAAGGGCATTGGTGTAGAGGAACTGATGGACAAGGTGTTGCTCGAGGCTGAAATGCTTGATCTCAAGGCCAACCCCAATCGCAAGGCAACAGGTTCCATCATTGAGTCCACCCTTGACAAAGGACGTGGCTATGTGGCTACGGTGTTGGTACAGAATGGTACACTTCATCAAGGCGACATCGTTTTGGCAGGAACACACTATGGCCGTATCAAGGCAATGTTCAATGAACGCGGTCAGCGCATCGAACAGGCATTGCCCGCCGAACCAGCAGTAATTCTGGGCTTGAATGGTGCACCGACAGCAGGTGACACTTTCCATGTGATGGAAACAGAACAGGAAGCCCGCGAGATCTGCAACAAACGTGAGCAATTGAAACGAGAGCAAGGTCTCCGCACCCAAACCCGTCTGACACTTGACGAGTTGGGACGCCGCATCGCACTGGGCGACTTCAAGGAACTCAACCTGGTGGTGAAGGGCGACGTGGATGGCTCTATCGAAGCACTGTCCGACTCCCTCATCAAGCTTTCAACAGAGAAAATTCAGGTGAATGTCATCCACAAGGCTGTAGGTCAAATCAGTGAGAACGATGTGGAACTGGCCCATGCCTCCGAGAATGTCATCATCATCGGTTTCCAAGTGCGTCCATCAGCTGCCGCACGTCGTTTGGCAGAACAATACGGCGTGGACATTCGTCTATACTCCATCATCTATGATGCCATTGAAGAAGTGAAGGATGCCATGGAAGGCATGTTGGCTCCAACGCTGAAAGAGGAGGTTACGGCACAGGTGGATGTGCGCCAGGTATATCGCATCACGAAGGTGGGAACCGTAGCTGGATGCTGGGTGACGGAAGGAAAGGTTCACCGCAGCGACAAGGTGCGTGTGGTGCGCGACGGTATTGTGGTGCATACAGGAGAAATCCTTGCCCTCAAACGTTTCAAGGATGACGTGAAGGAGGTTGGCCGCGACTTCGAATGCGGCATCTCGATCGTCAACTTTAACGACATTCGCGAAGGTGACGTGCTCGAAACTTATACGGAAGTAGAAGTGAAGACAAAACTTTGATATTTGATCATTGGTTCAAGTTTTGCAAATGCTCTACTTCTTTGGAGTGAAAGGAGTTAGAGGAGTGAAAGCCAAATGTGATGCTGGCACAGGGTATTGGCTTTTAACTCCTCAGCGGAGCGATAACTCCTATAGCTTCTTTAACTCCAATAAAGTAAAACTTGCAAAGATTAAGAAATGAGTCCACTTGAAAAAGTCCCGAAGGGACGGAAGACCACAGGGAGGGGTAAAACCCTTTCTTGAAAGTCAAACAATTAGAAGAAGCCCTGAAGGGGCGACGGACATAAAAGCACTTTTTCAAGTGGACTCAGTAATTAATAATTAGAATCCAGGTATGGATATACTCATCTATATTGTGCTGATTGTAGGTGCTGTCATTGGGTACAAACAAGGCGCATTCAAGCAGGTGGCTCACTTTCTGGGTGTGGCGGTTGGTTTGCTTATCGCCGCCACGCTCTATCATCAGTTTGGCGATTTCTTGGCAGATAAGACAGGCGCCAGCATTGGGTTCGGAAGACTCATCGCCTTCGTGCTCATAGTCATCGTTGTGCCCATTGCACTGGGATGGCTTGCCGCTTTCTTCACAGAGTTCTTCAAGAAACTAAAACTCAACTTCCTTAACCGCATTGTCGGAGCATTGGTCGGTGTAGTTTGTTATGCCTTAATGCTAAGCATAGCACTCAACATCTTCGATTTCATTGGCAGCAATGCAGGTTTTAAGCCACAGAAGTTGGGGGTGCGTTCTGAACTCTACTATCAGATGAAGCATGCCACGCAAGTTGTCATCCCTGACATCCTGTTGGTGACCGACCAAACGGAAATCGCTAACGGATGTGAGCCAAAATCAGGTCTGAAACCTGTGGTGGATAAGGCAAAGGAGAAAATCAACCCCACAAAGAAAAAGGCATGAGCGGACAAGGAAACGGACAGAGGAACGGGTCTGAGAAGAATGAGTTTGTACGTAGCATCGCGGAGAAGAAATACGAATTCGGCTTCACCACTGATGTACATACTGAAATTATAGAGAAGGGATTGAACGAGGATGTGGTGAGGCTCATCTCCGAGAAAAAGGGAGAGCCAGACTGGTTGTTGCAGTTCCGTTTGGAGGCCTATCGCTATTGGCTGACGCAACAACAGCCCACATGGGGGCATGTGCATTTGCCAGAAATAGACTATCAGGCCATCTCCTACTACGCTGACCCTACCGCCAAGAAGAAAGGTCCCCAAAGCGTGGAGGAAATTGATCCTGAACTGATGAAGACTTTCGACAAGTTAGGCATCCCGCTTGAGGAGCGTCTTGCCCTTTCGGGTACAGCAGTCGATGCCGTGATGGACTCTGTGTCAGTGAAGACCACTTTCAAGGAGAAACTGTCGGAGAAAGGCATCATCTTCTGCTCTATCAGCGAAGCAGTGAAAAATCACCCCAACTTGGTGAAACAATATCTGGGCAGTGTGGTGCCTCCCAAAGACAACTATTTTGCAGCCTTGAACAGCGCTGTGTTCTCCGACGGGTCTTTTGTTTATATTCCCAAGAACACACGGTGTCCCATGGAACTCTCCACCTATTTCCGCATCAATGCAAGAAACACGGGACAGTTTGAACGGACCCTCATTGTGTGCGACGAAGGCTCGTATGTGTCATATTTGGAAGGATGTACGGCTCCGATGCGTGATGAGAACCAATTGCATGCCGCCATAGTCGAAATCGTCGTGATGGATCATGCAGAGGTGAAATACTCTACAGTTCAAAATTGGTATCCCGGCGATGCAGAAGGACGTGGAGGCGTGCTCAATCTTGTCACGAAACGGGGCGATTTGAGAGGTGTGAACAGCAAACTCTCGTGGACACAAGTGGAAACAGGTTCCGCCATCACATGGAAATACCCATCCTGCGTGCTGCGAGGCGACAACAGCCAAGCCGAGTTCTACAGTGTGGCTGTCACCAACCACCATCAGGAAGCCGACACTGGCACCAAGATGATTCATCTGGGCAGGAACACACGTTCCACCATCATCTCCAAAGGCATCTCGGCTGGCCAGTCGCAGAACTCCTACCGAGGACTCGTAAGAGTGGGCAAGCATGCAGACGGGGCACGCAACTACTCATCATGCGACTCGCTGCTGCTGGGCAGTCAGTGTGGGGCACACACCTTCCCTTATATGGACATCCACAACAACACCGCCACTGTGGAGCATGAAGCAACCACCTCCAAAATCAACGAGGAACAACTCTTCTACTGCAATCAGCGAGGCATTTCCACCGAAGAAGCCGTCGGACTCATTGTCAACGGCTATGCCAAAGAGGTCATCAACAAACTCCCCATGGAATTTGCAGTCGAAGCACAGAAACTCCTCTCAGTCTCACTTGAGGGGACAGTCGGATAAGGCTGCACTAATGGAATTGAACATAACGGTAAATTGCACTTGATATCATGTTAGAAATAAAGAATCTTCACGCCAAAGTGGGCGACAAAGAAATACTCAAGGGAGTCAACCTGACCATTGGTGATGGCGAAATCCATGCACTCATGGGTACCAACGGTGCAGGCAAGTCCACCCTTTCGAATGTCATAGTGGGCAATCCTGCCTACGAGGTGACAGAGGGCAGCATTACCTTCAACGGGCAAAATCTGCTCACCATGAATACAGAGGAGCGTGCTCATGCGGGCATCTTCATGTCCTTTCAGGCACCCATCGAAATACCCGGAGTGAGTATGACCAATTTCATGCGTGCAGCAGTGAATGCCCGACGGGAGGCACAGGGCAAGGAACCCCTCAAATCGACAGACTTTCTGAAAATCATGCGCGAAAAGCGCAAACTCGTTGAGATAGACCAGAAATTGATGAACCGTTCAGTGAACGAAGGATTCTCCGGCGGAGAACGCAAGCGCAACGAAATTTTCCAGATGGCAATGCTCGAGCCCAACTTCTGTATTCTCGACGAAACAGACTCTGGGCTCGATGTGGATGCCTTGCGCATAGTGGCAGAGGGATTCAACAAACTCCGCACAGACAAGACCTCAGCCATCGTCATCACCCACTACCAACGTTTGCTCGATTACATCTGTCCCGACTTTGTGCATGTGCTCATCGACGGACGTATCGTGAAGACAGGCACGGCAGAATTGGCTCAGCAAATTGAGGAACAAGGATTTGACTGGCTCAAGGAGGAACAGGCATGAACGCTGAACAGCAATACATAGAATTCTATCACGCAGCAGCAGAGACCATCAAGTCACGCAGTTGCGCCGTGTTGAACGCCGTCCGAGATGACGCCTTCAACCAATTCCTGCACATGGGCTTTCCCACCCAGAAAGTGGAACACTACAAATACACTGATGTCTCCACAGCATTCGCTCCTAACTACGGCATCACCCTCACCCCCCAACTCTCGACCCTCAACCCTCGACCCTCGACATACATCTATAATATTAAAGATGCACCCATCGACGTGACCCCCTACTATCATCGGGTGGCAAACCCCGCCGATGCCATCACAGCACTCAACACCGCGCTGGTGCATGAGGCATTGCTCATCCATGTGCCCAAAGGCGAACGAGCCGAGAACCCCATTCTCGTAGATCACTGGCTCAGGGGAACAGCAGCCACCATGATGAACCGCCGCATTCTCGTGGTCATGGAGAAAGATTCCGATGCCACCATCATCATCAACGACCACGCCGCTGACCGGCAACACTACCTCACCACACAAGTCATAGAGGTTTATTGCCACGACGGAGCCCGTCTCGACCTCTACGAAATAGAAGAGACCACACCGCTATGCAACCGATTCTCCAATGTTTACATCCACGAAGACCGCGACTGCACCGTCAAGCACAACAGCCTCACCCTCTTCAACGGACAGACCCGCAACCACTGCGAAGTCCGTCTGCACGGTGAACATTCCGAGGTGACACTAAACGGATGCGCCATAGGCAGCGGAAGTCAGCACATCGACAACAACACACTGATTCGTCATGAAACCTCACAGTGCACCTCCACCGAACTCTACAAATATGTGGTCGATGACCAATCAGTCGGAGCCTTTGCCGGCAAAATTTTGGTAGAGAAAGAAGCACAAAAGACCACCTCACAAGAAACCAACGCCAATCTCTGCGCCAGCAAAGAAGCCCGCATGTACACCCAACCCATGCTCGAAATCTATGCCGACGACGTGAAATGCGCCCACGGTTCCACAGTCGGTGTGATGGACGAGGCAGCCCTCTTCTATATGCGTCAACGTGGCATCCCCGAGCCCGAAGCACGCACCCTGCTGAAGAACGCCTTCATGGGACAAGTCATCGACCAAATCAAATACGAGCCACTGCGCCAGAAACTCTATGTCAAGGTAGAGAAACGCTTCCGTGGCGAACTTGACAAATGCGAAGACTGCCGTCTTTGCAAATAGGAACGACTCAACATTCACAAGAATGAAATAATTCAACTTTCGCAAGTTTTAGTTTATTGGAGTAAAAGGAGTTGAGAACTTGCAAAACCGCTGTAGAAACAAGAAATGGAACTCATAGGAAAGCATACACCCACATCACCCTGCGTGGCAACGATAGGCACCTTCGATGGAGTCCATCAAGGCCATCAGTTCATGGTTCGGCAGGTAGTGAACCATGCACGTCAAAGAGGACTCGATGCGACGGTGGTCACCTTTCCCAACCATCCGATGCAAGTGCTCAAGAGCGATTTCCATCCCCAACTGCTCACGTTGGCAGAAGAAAAGACAGCCCTCCTGAAAAAGACCGAAATAGACAAAGTGGCACTCATCCCCTTCACCAACGAACTGGCACAAATGGACGCCTACAGCTTCATGCGCACCATCTTGAAAGAACAACTGCAAGTGGAAGTGCTGCTGGTCGGTCACGACAACCACTTCGGACACGACCACAAAAACTTCGAAGACTACCGGCTTTACGGGAAAGACCTAGGCATCGAACTCATCAAATGCCAGGAACTGACCACATCCACCCAGACGAGCTTCTCCTCCACCGAAGCACGCCAGGCACTGCTCCAGGGAGACCTACAGACAGCCAACAGCATCTTAGGTTATCCATACCACATGCAAGGCAGAGTCGTGAAGGGATTCCAGAACGGCAGAAAAATAGGCTATCCCACAGCCAACCTCCAAGTGCATCCCCACAAACTCATACCCATGAACGGAGCCTATCTGGTGAGCTGTCAACTCTCAGCCCTCAACCCTAACTCTCAACTCTCAACTCCCACCCCTCCAACCCTCTTCGGCATGGTCAACATAGGCACACGCCCCACCCTGCATAACGGCAAGCAACGCAGCATTGAAGTACACATTTTCGACTTCGAGGGAAACCTCTACGGCACCTCGCTCCAAATAAGCCTGCTGCACCGTCTGCGCCAAGAACAAGAATTTGACACACTCAACGCCTTGAGGCTCCAACTTGCCCGAGACGAGAAAGACAGCCGTCAGTGGCTCACAACCCATCCCACCCTTGTCCCATGATTGAAATACTCAACACACTCGTTTCGCTCGACCTATTCAAAGAATTCTTTTGCTGTGACCTCGACAAATGCCATGGCCTCTGTTGTGTGGAAGGCGATGCCGGAGCCCCCGTCACCCCCGATGAAGTGGAGATGCTCGAAGAAGCCTACGAGAAGCTACACGAAGACTTGCCGCTTCAAGCACAGCAACAAATCGAAAAAGAAGGTGTTGTTTACCCAGACAAGGAGGGGGAACTCGTCACACAAATCATCAATGGGAAAGACTGTGTCTTTGCCAAGCATGAGGGTGCCTGTGCCCTTTGCGCCATTGATTCCGCCTATCGCAACGGCAAATTTCACTGGCAGAAACCCATATCCTGCGCTCTCTACCCCGTCCGTCTCTCCACCGTTGGCGGCATGACCGCAGTCAATGTACACAAGTGGGACGTCTGCCAACCCGCCCGTAAACTCGGAGCCGCCCTTCATCTTCCCGTCTATCAATTTCTCAAAGAACCTCTCATCCGACGTTTTGGACAAGCATGGTGGGACGAATGTGACATAGCCGCCAGAGAACTCAAGAATGCAGGCTATTTAGACTAAACAAGCCTCTTACCACACATAAAAGTGGGGAAAAATAACATTTTTTGAAAAAAAAAGTGTTGAAAATGTTTTTTTAGAAAAATTTATTATAAATTTGCAACTTGACTGATGGACTGAAGTTCTTCAGTTAAGGAATGCCCTTGTTAGGAAAAGACTTTAAAATAACAACTAAGTCGCATAAAAGCGTATGATAACTATCCAAAATAATGACGGTGACAGACGGGTACTCCTGCTTGACAGCCCATTTGCGCTTGATGAGAGTCCCGACTTCCCTGAATATCTCTTTGACTTCGTTTTTATCGTTAACAATTCTGTCGAAGAGACCAAGACTATTTTAAATAGCATCAACCCTATCACTTCCACCAAGTGCTGTTACAAGCCACTCTTTGTAGCCGCTTCCCTCAAAGGGAAAATGGGCAGTTACGATAATATTATCGATGGCTATTCCGACAACTGGAATGATATGGAGGTACTCACTACCACCGAAAACATCATTAACTACAACACGCTGATAGGTCTTGCTGCGACTGAAGACCCCATCATGTCTTCTAATCAGTTCTTCATTCGCTTGACCCGCTATCTCATCTCGCGCAAGAAGACAGTTCTCGAGCCCAAACTCGATGTCACAGCATCCACAGGCTATACCATTCCCGTGTTTGACCTCTTCTACCGATTGGGGCAATACGAACTGACCGATTTCTTTGTGTTCCTTCAGTCCATGACCGAGAAGGGACTTTTCCGGGCCACCAAGTTCGTCAACAAAGTCTTCCTTTGTCCCAACTGCCTCCACTCCCACCTGCTCTACATCAAGACTTGTCCAAAGTGCGGGCAGTCATCCGTGCAGACAGAAGAAGTCATCCACCACTTCCGTTGCGCCAACGTCACACCCGAGCACACCTACAACTTCGGTGGGCAGTTGCGCTGCCCCAAGTGTCACAAGATTCTTCACCACATTGGCATGGACTATGACCGTCCGGCAATCATCTACACCTGCAACACTTGTGGCAACACCTTCATCGAACCCAAGACACAAACTCTTTGCACCAGTTGCAACGAACTTCACGATGTCGAAGAACTCATACCACAAGACTTCAATGTCTATGAAATCACATCCGAAGGAAAGCAATCCATCATTTCTCCAAACATCGGATTCACCATCTACACCGAGTTCTACGACAACTACATCGAATACAACCGATTCGTCAGCCGCATCCGACTCCTTGCCGAGCAGAAATTCTCTGGCAACATCGAAGGCGACCTGTTAGTCGGGAAAATATGGATACTCAACGAAAAAGACGAAACCATGCCAATACGTCCCGAGGGTATCGAACTTGTCTGTCTCTACTTCCCCAACAACAAAGTATCGGCAGCCAACAACATCACCTATGTGGGTTCAGTCATTCGCGAGCACAAGGGTATTGACACCGAGGAGGAAATCATCAATTTCCAAGTTATGATGTCTGAAACGCTCCGAGCAGCGGCATCCATCCTCAAGCCCGGCGAGACCATCTGCTACAGTTACATGAAACTGCAAGGCAACCAATCCACCATCGACGACTTCATCAAAGAAATGGAATATATCTCTCCAACTCCCGACGACACGGCAAGCAGCAATGCGGAAGCAACGACTGCACCAGCTGCCGCCGATGAAATCGAAGATATGTAAAAGACAAGGAACACAACAATAAAAATAAAAAACATACCAATATGAACAACTACATCACACCTGGAATCGACGTGGACAGTCTGTCCGTCCTCGTTGTCGATGATGTTCCATTGAACATCCTTCTTATCAAGAAGATGCTCTCGCAGTACACTTTTGAGATTCGAACCGCCAATGGAGGTCAAGCCGCCCTCGATGCAATCGCACAAAAGAAGCCGAACCTCGTATTGCTCGACCTGATGATGCCTGGCATCGACGGGTTTGAAGTCATCCGCCGTCTCCGTGCAGCCGACGACACCAAGGACCTGCCCATCATTATCCTCTCCGCACTTAACTCTGAGCAAGACATCTCTAAGGGCTTTCAACTTGGTGCCAACGACTTTATCAACAAGCCTATCATCATGGAGAAACTGCTCAGCAGTGTCACTACACAAATCAATCTTCAGGCTGCCAAGCAGCAACTCAACAACTAAACTGAAGACTTCTATGACATAAAAAAGAAAGTGCTCACTTTCTTCAACCATATAAACGAGGAGGGTGTGTCAAAATACAGAGATTGTATAATAGACAACGGATTTCACGGATTAAACGGATTGAAGCCATGCTGATAGTCGGAGACTTACAAAACCCGTTTAATCCGTGAAATCCGTTTAATCCGTTGTGGTCAATTTGACACACCCTCATCATTTGTATCCGCTAATATCAGACACTCACGTCAACTGCTTCACCATCTCCTCGGCAGTCATCAGGCTCTGCTCACCTGTCATCATATTCTTCACATTCACCTTTCCCTCTGCCAATTCTGTCTCGCCCACAATCGCCACAAATGGGATGGCCTTCGCATTCGCATAACTCATCTGCTTCTTCATCTTTACCGAATCAGGATAAATCTCCACACTCACGCCCGCTGCTCTCAACTGCGCAGCCGCACCCATACAGAACTGCATCTCCTTCTCGCCAAAGTTCACAAACAGCACCTTCGTTGTCTCCACAGCCTCTTTCGGATAGAGATTCAGTTGGTTCAGTACATCAAAAATGCGGTCAGCACCAAACGAGAAGCCCACACCGCTCAATCCTGGCATACCAAAGATACCCGTCAGGTTGTCATAGCGGCCGCCCCCCGTGATGGAGCCAATCTCCACATCCAACGCTTTAACTTCGAAGATGGCACCTGTATAGTAGTTCAGACCTCTCGCCAGCGTCAAATCCAGTTCCACCTCATTCTTCAGTACACCAGCAGACACTTTCAACGTGTTCAAAATCCATTCAAGTTCCTCCACACCCTTCAGACCCGTCTCCGAATCTTTCAGCACCTCCTTCATCGTTGCCAACTTTTCCTCGTTCGTACCCCTCAGTTCGATGATAGGCTGCAACTTCTCAATCGCCTCAGCAGGCACACCTGCCCCTGCCAGTTCCGCATTCACGCCAGCCAGACCAATCTTGTCCAATTTGTCCATTGCCACCGTAATATCCACAATCTTATCAGCCTGACCTATCATCTCAGCAATGCCCGACAGGATTTTGCGGTTATTCACCTTGATGCACACCCGTGCGCCAAACTTTGTGAACACGGCATCAATCATTTGGATAATCTCCACCTCATACAGCAGCGAGTCACTGCCCACCACATCAGCATCACATTGGTAGAACTCCCTGTATCTGCCCTTCTGCGGACGGTCAGCCCTCCAGACAGGCTGAATCTGATAGCGTTTGAACGGCAATGCCAGTTCCTCTCTGTGCTGCACCACATAACGGGCAAACGGCACCGTCAAGTCATACCGCAGTCCCTTCTCGCAAAACTTTGCCGCCAATTTCAACGTACTCGTGTTAGCCACCTCATCTGCCGTCATGCCATGCAGGAAATCGCCCGAGTTCAGAATCTTAAACAGCAGTTTGTCGCCTTCCTCGCCATACTTGCCCATCAGTGTGGACAAGTTCTCCATAGCAGGAGTTTCAATCTGCTGAAAACCATACAAGGCAAACACCTCCTTGATGCTGTTGAAGATATAATTACGCTTCGCCATTTCCACAGGCGAAAAGTCACGCGTTCCCTTAGGTATGCTTGGTTTCTGTGCCATAAATCTACATCTCTTTTTGAATTTGGATGCAAAGTTACAATTAAGTGAGTACAATACAAAATGAAAGAAAGATTTTTTCATCTTTATGTCCGAACGAAGTAACTTCGACGGTAGCCAACGTTACGATGAAGTGAACAAGGAGCATATTTGAAGGAGTTTAAGTTTCGGAAGTTCCAAACGCTTCATTTTCAACAACGAATAAAACGAATCATTCTAATTTACCATGCGGCGAGAAGATGTATTTCCCTAATGCCGCAAGCGGCTACGAATGGAATCGAATGGCTACACTCAGCATTCGTTTTTATTCGTTGCACCTTTAGGTGCATTGTGCATTGTATAAATTCGTCATATTCGAAATATTCGTTGTTGAAGAAAGCATCCGAACCTTTAGCTCGACGAAGTCAAACTTCAATGAAGGAGTTTTGCATATTTAGGTTTTGTCTTACCGCAACAAGAGGCACTCTGTGCTTTTACCCTCTTCGCCCACCCCAAAACCGACGTGGGGCACGTCGATTGACCGACGTGGGGCACATCGGTTGACCGACATGGGGCACGTCGGTTTAGGGGGATAAAGCACATCGATTCAGGAGGGGGAGGAAGGAGACCTTATCCGAGGGTATGAAATAGCCGTTAAAAAAGAACAACGAGAAGCCTCATTTACATGGGGCTTTCATTTTTTTCCGCCATTTCTCTTTCTAACTCATTTTTTTACACTATCTTTGCACAAAAACAAAGAAGAACCTATCTGTATGGAAGAACTAATACTGTTGCGCATCACTGGTGAGGACCGTCCTGGACTGACGGCAAGCATTATGGATATTTTGTCAAGATATGATGTGGATATTCAGGACATCGGGCAGGCAGACATCCACTCCACCCTATCTTTAGGCATCCTGATTCGTGTGGCTGAGGAGAAGTCGGGACATGTGATGAAGGAACTGCTCTTCAAGGCAAGCGAACTAGGCGTGAACATTGGTTTTGCACCTATCACGATGGATGAATATGAGGCATGGGTGGCAAGGCAGGGAAAGAACCGCTACATCCTGACGGTGCTGGGCAGACGACTCAGGGCAAGACAGATTGAGGCTGTGAGCCGATTGATTGCGGAACAGGGGCTGAACATCGATGGCATCAAGCGTCTGTCTGGACGTGCCAGCATTCAGCACCCCAAAGAGAAGACAAGAGCATGCATCCAGTTCTCCGTGCGTGGCACTCCGAAAGATAAGGAGGCTTTGCACGGAGCATTACTGAAGATGTCGAGCGAGTTGGAAATTGACGGTTCGTTCCAGACCGACAACATGTATCGACGGATGCGCCGACTCATCTGTTTCGACATGGACTCGACTCTCATCCAGACGGAGGTGATTGACGAACTGGCACGGAGACACGGGGTGTATGACCAAGTGGCTGCCATCACGGCGAGTGCGATGCGGGGCGAGATTGACTTCAAGGAAAGTTTCACCCAGCGATGCAAATTACTCAAAGGACTGGATGTGAGCGTGATGCGTGACATTGCAGAGAACTTGCCTTTCACAGAAGGCGTGGACAGATTGATGTATGTACTGAAGAAGTATGGCTATAAGATTGCCATCCTGAGCGGCGGTTTCACATTCTTTGGCGAATACATCCAGAAGCGTTATGGCATCGACTACGTGTATGCCAACGAACTGGAGGTGGACGAGACGGGGCATCTGACAGGAAACTATGTGGGTGAGATTGTGGATGGTCACCGCAAGGCTGAACTGCTCAAGCTGATTGCCCAGGTGGAGAAGGTCGATTTGCAGCAGACCATTGCTGTGGGCGACGGGGCAAATGACTTGCCCATGCTCTCGCAAGCAGGGTTGGGCATCGCCTTCCATGCCAAGCCCCGTGTGGTGGCTAATGCCCAGCAGAGCATCAACACCATCGGGCTGGATGGCGTGCTGTACTTTTTGGGATTCAAAGACTCTTATCTGGACGAGAAGGCACAATAAACAGCCTAAACACCAGACCGTTTTCAGCAAAAAAACACTTACAAGACTAATCCAATACAACCCAAAACAAATATGGGAAAAAGAATACTATCAGTTTTAGCCCTCAGTTTCTCACTATCAGTTTCCTTCGCACAAACAGGAGCAGACTATGCGAAAGCCGCACAAAAGGCTGATGTGGAGATCGTCTTTGATTTGTCATCTGAAGGCAAGGAATACAACGTGAACTGGGGTATGGACACCGCATGGGACTGGGATTTCAATGTGAACCGCGGCATTGCCCACATCGGCAAGGGAAACTTTGCCACAGGACGTGTGTCGTTCCAACCCAATGACCTCGTCACGGACAATGGCGACGGCACCTACACGTTGACTGAACGCCAACAGAAAAAACTGAAATGGCGCTGTGACCTCATCAAATTGACGGGAACGAAAGAGGTGAACCTGAACTGTGACCACGAGGCACTGTTCTGCCCCATTGATGAAAATGGCAACAAGAAAGATACTGAAGCACGAGACTACACGGGCAGGAAGAACTACCAAGGCCAACCCCAGGAATGGTACAAACTCATCAAAGCGAGTGTGCAGTATGTGCAGAGTCAGGGACTGAAGGTGGTAAGCGTTTCGCCCTTCAACGAACCTGACTACGTGTGGGAACAAGCCACAAGCGAGGAACAGGCACAGAAGGACTTTCTCGCCATTGCCAAACTCATCAGGGCTGACGACTTCTTCAAGGACATTCGCATTTGTGGCGGTAATACGCTCAACGATGACAGGGCTTTACCGTGGTATAACTATCTGAAAGACTATCTGGACGAGGGTAACACGCACCAGTTGGCAGGTTCGTTTGACAACTATGCCAACTTCTTCACCCGCGTGAAAAGGAACGGCAAAGTGGCTACTGCCGACGAGTTGCACAATGTGGGTGAAGCAATCGTGGGTGTCAACTACGGCATGAAGAACGGCATTTGGTGGGGCTTCGACTCGAAAGCACGTGGACAGTTCTGCCTCGACTCCAACGAAGGTGTGCGCCTCGGCTATGGAGAGAACCCGTCAGCGTGGACCTGTGGCGCAGTGTATCGCAACAACACGACAGGTGAGGTGCATGGCTACTTAGGTTCATCCGAGCGTCAAGCCAAAACCTCCACGTTCGCCTTTGTCAGCAAGGACAGAGATGTCTATTTCAATGGCGACGGACCTACAAGGAGATATGTGTTTGAAGTGCCTGGAGGCACAGGATACCAACAAGGACAAATCAATGCCGAGCGCATATTCGACATCACTTGGGGCGAGGACGTGGCACCTGGTGTGGTGAATGGCACCTATCTCATCGTGAATCAATACAGCGGGAAGGTACTCACCAGTGCAGGAACCTCGAAGGCTACGACCTCCAACCTGCTTGTCTCAAGTACATCCCAACAGTGGAAAGTAACCCCTGGCTACACCACTGGCGACATCTCCTATTGGTTCATCGACAATGTCACCACCGACAAGAACTCCCACCTGAACGTGCTCAACAATAATCTCAACAACGAAGCCAACGTCATCTGTTTCGACGCTGGCCACGATGCCAACGAGCAATGGTATCTGAAATATGCACAGGATGGCTACTATTACATCATCAGCCGACTCTCCAACAAGTATCTCTACTGCACCAATTCCACCACATCGGGTGCTGAGGTGCGTCTGAAAGAGGGTCCATCACCCACGGCTCGTTCAAAGGCTGCTTTCCTTTGGCGCCTGCAACCCATTGACTCGAAAGTTGAGACCAGAGCCCCGGCTGCACCGACCGGTCTGGCCGTTGGGCAACTGGCTGAAGGCATGGAACTCTCATGGACCGCCCCTGCCGACAACGACCCGCTCACCTACATCGTCCTTCGTGCCGACGCTCCGGAGACGGAGGGTGAGGAACCCGAATACAACACCATCGGACGCGGCATCGCTGCCACGTCTTTCACCGATAACTCTGCCGAGGCGGACAAGCACTACTTCTACAAGGTCAAGGCGGTTGACTATGCGGGCAACCGCTCTAAGGATTCCGAGGAAATCGTCACAGGCATCGATGCCCCGACTGCAGAAAGGGGCAAGCAGGCTATGACTGGCGGCATCTCCTACGACCTGAGCGGAAAGCCAGTCACTGGCACCACCAAAGGCATTCTCATTCAACACGGCAAGAAAATCTTCAACAAATAATTGAAACGGACGTTCGTACATATCATCGGACTGTTGTGCACCATCACCTGTTGTGCGCAACAGTTCATGTTTACTTCCATCGACACGTCCGACGGACTCAGCGACAATTGTGTACTACACATCCTGCAACTGCATGACGGCAGAATGGCTGCAACCACGCCCCACAGTATTGACCTATGGGATGGGCACACCTGCCAAAGCATTGAGAAGGATAGCCTCTCTTCCCACCCGCTGACGGGGTATCGGGGTGCCTACCATGCCTATGCCGACCGACAGAACCGCCTGTGGGTGAAGGATTACAAGAAACTCTGGTGCTACGACTCACGTTTACGCCTCGTCACCGATTGCCTGCCTGACACAGCAGATGATGTGTATGTGGATGATGAAGGCGAGGTGTTCTTCATCCACCAAGACACGACCAACCTGCTGCTTGACCTCAAACGTATGGAGGGGAAGCTTTACCGTTTCTATGCCGACGGAACCGTGACCTGCCATCAAGATGGTCACCTACTCTATGCTGCCAAAGCGTCGCTCGACTCCACTGCCATCACCTCGCTCGTCATCACCGACACTCTGCGCGGACGCTTCTACCAACTCATCGACCAAAAACTTTGTCTCGAATTTGACATCCATACCCGCCGATGGACTGAAATCTTCCGCGCCAACCGTCTGCACACCATCTCGCAGACTGATGCCAACACCGCCTACATCGTGAGCCGCGACGGTATGTGGAGGATTGACCTCAACTCGCGCAAGGCGGAACAGGTAGGACAGGTGATGACTGAAGATGGCTCCTACATCTCGTCAAGCCGCCTCAACACCATCTACACCGACAGGGAAGGCTACGTGTGGATTGGTTCCTACGACCACGGATTGCTGAAGGGATGTCCCTCTGCACCCTCCGGCCTTGCCTCCTCCCTTTCGGTCGGAAGCATCTGGGCTGTCATCCTCATCGCAGTGTGCCTCATGACCATCCTCTGGTTCTGGCTCTATCAAAGAAGGAGGAACCTTAACCTTGACCTTAACCCTAACTGTCAACTGTCAACTCCCAACTGTCAACTCCCAACTGTCAACTGTCAACCCATCGACCACGAACTGATTGACCGTGCCACCTGCCTTGTGGAGCAAAATCTCGCTACTCCTAACTACACTGTAGAACGATTGGCGCAAGACCTCTGCATGGACCGCACGGGTCTCTACAAGAAAATGACTGCCATGCTCGGCAGGACACCCACTGCCTTCATGCGCAGCATCCGCGTTAATCATGCCGTTCAACTCATCCAGGGCTCTTCGCTCACCATGACGGAGGTGGCGGAGCGGTCTGGATTCAGTTCTGCCTCCTACATGGCGAAGTGTTTCCAGGAAGACCTCGGCAAGAACCCTTCTGATTTACGAGGAAATCAACAATAGTATCCTGTTGATTCAACGTGGCTGCTCACCAAAATCAACGAGATTATCCTGTTGAATCTTCCTCACCGTTCCCCCGAAAACGAACGAAAGGGCTAACTTTGCATCTGAAATATCTATTCACCAAAACTATACAATCATGAGAAAAGGACTCACATTTTTCATTTCAATCTTTCCATTCCTCTCTACTGCATTCACGGCTCACGCACAGACTGTGGAATTTTACACACCGCGCACCGTGCGCATTGTAAAGGACAACGGACAGAACGTCGAGAAGAAATCGCTCGTGGTCGTCGCCTCGCCCGAACAGGTGAAGGTGAGCCAAACGAAACAAGGTGCAGCCACCGTCTATAAGTCGGCAGCGCTCACCGTGACTGTTGACAATGGCAAGGTGACCTTTGCTGACAGCAGGGGCAACCTTCTCACCCGTGAGGGCGACTGTGCCTTCACCCCCATCACGAAGGGTCCCGACACGGGTGCTTTCCGTGTGAAACAGACTTTCACCGTCGATGCCGACGAAAGCATCTATGGCATCGGGCTTCTCCAAAACGGCAAGATGAGCCAGCGAGGCGAAAACCGACGCATGGAACAGAGCAATCTCGAAGACTTTGCCCACTTCTACCAAACCATCAAGGGCTACGGCATCTTCTGGGACAACTATTCCCCCACTCATCTCGTCACCCCTACAGAAGGACAGGCTGGGAGCATCGAACTGGAGTCGGAAGTGGGCAAAATGGTCGATTATTACTTTATCTATGGTGGCGATGCCGATGGCGTGATTGCAGAGATGCGCCACCTTTCCGGAAGCGTGCCCATGTTCCCTCTCTGGACCTACGGTTTCCATCAGAGCCGCGAACGCTACAAATCGCAAAACGAACTGCTGGAGGTGGTACACAAGTATCGCGACCTGAAAATACCTTTCGACGGCATCATTCAGGACTGGCAGTATTGGGGAAGCAACTACAACTGGAATGCCATGGAGTTCATCAACCCTGAGTTTGACCGTGCACAAGAAATGATTGATGAGGTGCACCGTCAGAATGCTCACATGAGCATTTCTATCTGGGCATCCTTCGGTCCCGAAACCAAGGCATTTAAAGAACTGAAAGAAAAGGGGCTCTTGCTCGACTTCCAGACATGGCCTCAAAGTGGACTTTCGCAGTGGCCTCCACGCATGGACTACCCGAGCGGTGTGCGCTGCTACGACGTCTATAGCAAGGATGCCCGCGACATCTACTGGAAAAACCTCACTCGACTGCACAAGATGGGCATTGATGCTTGGTGGATGGACTCGACCGACCCCGACCAAATGAACCTCACCGAAGAGCAGCGCGACCAGCCTACAGCAATGGGCAGTTACCGCAGTGTACGCAACGCTTTCCCGCTCATGACAGTGGGCGGTGTATATGACAGCCAGCGCGCTGTCGATGACACCAAGCGCGTCTTCATCCTTACCCGCTCCTATTTCGCAGGACAGCAACGCTATGGCGCCAACACTTGGAGCGGCGACATCGGTTCCTCGTGGGACAGTTTCCGCAAACAAGTGCCTATCTGCCTCAACTACACCCTCACCGCCAATCCTAACGTGAATGCCGACATCGGTGGCTTCTTTGCTAGTTCCTATAGCACACAAGGCCACAACTCTGCCACCCGCAATCCACAATACCAGGAACTCTATGTGCGTTGGATGCAGTTCGGTGCTTTCACCCCCATGATGCGCAGCCACGGTGCAGATGTATATCGCGAACTCTATTACTTCGGCAAGCAGGGTGAACCCGTCTATGATGCACTGGTCGATGCAGTGAAACTCCGCTACCGTTTCCTACCTTACATCTATAGCCAGTCCTGGCAGGTGACAAAGAACAACGACTCCTTCATGCGGGCGCTCTTCATGGACTTCAAGGCTGACAAGCAGACTTGGAACAACAACCGCCAATACTTGTTTGGCCATAACGTGCTCGTCTGCCCAGTCATTGACCCACTCTACACACAGGAGAAGATTGTCAAGACCGACCCAATGTCGGGATGGGACAAGCAGAACCTGAAACGCGAAACCTACGCTCCCGTTGACTGGACTGCCCCCAAGACCTTCAGCGTCTATCTGCCCGCAGGTGCTCAGTGGTACGACTACTGGACCAACACTCGGCTCGATGGCGGACAAACCGTTTCAGCCGATGCACCTCTCAGCCATGCCCCACTCTACATCAAGGCTGGTTCCATCCTTCCACTCGGTCCTGATGTGCAGTATGCCAATGAAAACAAATTTGACAACCTTGAACTTGTGGTCTATCCTGGTGCTGACGCCACTTTCACCCTCTACGAAGACGAAGGCGACAACTACAACTACGAGAAGGGACAGTATAGCACGATTCAACTTACATGGAATGACCGTAACAAGACCCTCACCATTGGCAAGCGCAACGGATCCTTCCCCGGTATGCTCCAGTCACGCACCTTCCGTGTGAAAATCATCGGCGGCACCGAAAAGACCGTCACCTACATTGGCAAGAGCCTGAACGTAAGGTAATCCACACGTTTTCTCCCCAAAGGGGAATCTGACAGAAGAGCGGTTTTGTTCACACTATAGAGCAGAACCGCTCTTATATTTTGCGGCAAGTAGAAACTAAATCCCCAAAAACTCCTAACTCCTAACTCCTAACTCCTAACTTTTTACTACCTTTGCAGTCGATTTACAATATCTATATGATTATGTATAAGGTTCTCAAAGCTATCAGCGACACGCTCAGTGGTAAGGCAAGTCTTTTTGTCATCCTCACCGCTGTGGTTACATTCTTTTTCCCCATACTCTTTGAATGGGTAAAAGGCAACACGCAGACTGTCATCCTCGGCATCATCATGTTGACCATGGGATTGACACTGACTCCCGAAGACTTCAAATTGTTGGCAAAGCGTCCGATGGACATTTTCATCGGCGCAATGGCTCAATTCACCATCATGCCATTGGTGGCCTTCGCCCTCTCGTGGCTGTTCAGTCAAGTCCCCGCTTTCGCACCATACAGCACGGCTATGGCGATAGGCATCATCTTAGTGGGATGTTGTCCAGGTGGTGTGTCAAGCAACATCATGTCGTTTCTCTGCAAGGGAGATGTCGCCTATTCAGTGGGCATGACATGTGCATCGACACTCCTTGCACCGATGCTCACCCCGTTGTTGGTGCTCTGGTTGGCTGGTGAGCGAGTGGACGTGGATGCATGGGGCATGTTCCAACAGATTCTCATTGTCACCATTATCCCGATAGCCATCGGATTCTTTCTTAACTTGTGGCTGGGACACAAGGACGTATTCAAAAAGATTCAAGGCTGCATGCCAGGTGTATCGGTAACCAGCCTTGCCTGTATCGTAGGAGGCGTCATCACGACCGTACACGACCCGTTGGTGGAGAACGGCATTGTACTCTTCCTCCTCACCTTCTGCATGGTGTTCTGCCACAACACCATCGGATACATTCTTGGCTACTCTGTGGCCAAGTTGTTCCACTTCTCCGTGGCGAAGCAGCGTACACTCTCCATCGAGGTTGGCATGCAGAATGCGGGTCTGGGCACCAACCTTGCCATGACCTTCTTTGTGGCAACAAACCCAATGGCTGTGGTGCCTTGTGCCATCTCGTGTGCATGGCACAGCATCAGCGGAACAATTCTGGCGAACATCTTTGCCAACCGAGACAAAAAGTAAAAGGGTAAATGGCAAAATCGTAAATTGTAAATAGTCAAATTGTAATTATACTTATGGTACTAAACTACATTTGGATTGCATTCTTCCTGTTGGCAGCCGTATGCGCCATCATTCAATGTTTCATTGGCAATACGGGTGTCTTTGCTGATATCGTGGGCTCCACCTTCGAAAATGCCAAGACTGCCTTCGAAATCTCCATCGGACTGACTGGTGTCCTCTCCCTCTGGATGGGCATTATGAAAATTGGCGAGAAAGGAGGCATGGTCAATCTGCTCTCAAAAGCACTCAGTCCACTCTTCACACGCCTCTTTCCCAATATTCCCAAGGGGCATCCAGCCACCGGGCATATCTTCATGAATATCGCAGCAAACATGCTGGGACTGGACAACGCAGCTACACCTCTCGGTCTGAAGGCAATGGAAAGCATGCAGGAACTGAATGAACAGCAAAATGCAGCCTTTGCTAAGAAGAAGGGACTCTCGGAAGCACAACTCGCCAAACTCAATGAAACGGCATCCAACCCCATGATTATGTTTCTGGTACTCAACACGTCAGGACTGACCATCATTCCCGTTTCCATCATGGTGTATCGTGCCCAATTAGGAGCAGCGCAACCCACCGATGTGTTTGTACCCATCCTCCTTGCCACTTTCGTTGCCACACTGGCAGGCATCATCATCGTAAGCCTCTACCAGCGAATCAATCTTTTCCATCCCATTCTGCTCGGCATTCTTGGTGGCATGTGCTTCTTGGTGGCTGCCATGATTTGGGGCTTCTCCCAAATGGAGAAAGAGACAATGGACCTCGTCAGCACCCTTATTGCCAACATCATCCTCTTTGGCATCATGCTCCTCTTCATCATAGCGGGTATGGTAAAGAAAGTCAATGTCTATGAGGCTTTCATTGAAGGAGCCAAGGATGGTTTCACCACTGCCATCAGAGTCATTCCCTACCTTGTCGCCATCCTCGTTGCCATCGGTGTGTTCCGCGCCAGCGGAGGTATGGACATTCTCATTGGTGGCATCAACTGGCTTGTCGAACTCTGCGGTGGCAACACCGACTTCGTGTCAGCCCTGCCTACAGCACTAATGAAACCGCTCTCCGGTTCGGGGGCAAGAGGCATGATGGTTGACACGATGACCACTTATGGAGCCGACTCCTTTGCAGGTCGTCTTGCCTGCATCTTCCAAGGCTCTACTGATACGACATTTTACATCCTTGCCGTCTATTTTGGCTCTGTCGGCATTCGCCACACACGCCATGCCGTAACCTGTGGACTCCTTGCCGACTTGGCAGGTATCCTTGCCGCCATTGCCATTGCCTACTTCTTCTTTGCATAGGAAGTAAGAGGACTGAGGGAATCGGAAAGGGTATAAAAAGAAGGAGGATGTCTCAAAACATCCTCCTTACTTGTTCTATGCCTTCGACCAAGGCATCCACTTCCTCAGTGGTATTGTAGAGTGCGAACGATGCCCGCACCGTGCCTTCAATGCCTAACCGCCTCATCAGTGGCTCTGCACAATGATGCCCCGTCCGCACGGCAATGCCTAAATGGTCTAACAGTGTGCCCATGTCGAGATGGTGGATGTTACCCACCAAGAAACTGATGACGGCATCGTGCTCATTTGCCTTACCGAAAATCTGCATGCCCTCAATCTCACCCAAGCGTTTCAGTGCATAGCGTGTCAATGCCTGTTCGTGCGTCTCAATGTTCTCCATGCCCAATGCCGACACATACTCCAACGCTTTTGCCAGTCCATGCGTCGCCACATAATCAGGAGTCCCAGCCTCAAACTTGTAAGGCAATTGATTGTAAGTAGTCCGCTCCCACGTCACCTTCTGAATCATCTCACCACCACCTTGATAGGGTGGCAACTGCTCCAGCCACGTTTCCTTTCCGTAGAGCACCCCCACACCCGTGGGACCATAGACCTTATGCCCCGAAAAGGCAAAGAAATCGCAATCCAAATCTTGCACATCCACAACCATATGAGGGGCTGACTGTGCCCCATCAACCAGTACGGGCACTCCCCACTTATGCGCCATCTTCACTACCTCCTTCACAGGATTTACCGTACCTAACACATTACTCACCTGAGTGCAGCACACAATGCGTGTCCGTTCATTGAGCATCCCTTCTAACGCATCCAACTGCAACTCGCCTTCATCATTCATCGGTATCACCCGCAACTGTGCACCCTTCCGCTCACACATCATCTGCCAAGGCACGATGTTGGAATGATGCTCCATGACACTCACCAGCACCTCGTCGCCTGCATGCACCATCGCCTCGCCAAACGAGAACGCCAACAGATTGATGCTCTCCGTTGTACCACGCGTGAAGACTATCTCGCTCATGCTCCGTGCATGGATGAACTGTCTGACAGCCTCGCGGCTCGCTTCATGTAAGTCCGTTGCCTGCTGTGAGAGAAAATGCACGCCACGGTGGACATTAGCATTCACGTTGTAATACTCGTCCACCATCGCCTCCACCACCTGACGGGGTTTCTGTGTCGTTGCACCATTGTCAAGATAGACCAACGGCTTACCGTATATTTCGCGCGAAAGGATGGGAAAATCCTCACGCACCAGTTTCACATCATACATATTCTTTCGATTTTTGAGTGCAAAGGTAGGGAATTTAAGTGAAAAGTGAAGAGTGAAAAGTGAAAAATCCAAGTTTCTTCTTTCAACAAGGAACAATCCAGATGTGAGGCATCCATTGATCATTCATCCCCATCCTCTAAATTCTCTAAACCCCAAACTCTATACTCTAAGACCTATTCCTGGGATGATGCTCCAAGATTTCCTCACGCAAATGAGAGGTATCGATGTGGGTGTAGATTTGAGTGGTGGCGATAGACTCATGCCCCAGCATGGCTTGGATGGCACGGAGATTGGCACCACCTTCGAGCAAAGAGGTGGCAAAAGAATGACGGAAAGTGTGTGGCGAAACTATCTTTTGAATGCCTGCTTTTGCTACAAGTTCCTTAATCATAAGGAACACCATCACCCGAGTGAGAGGTTTCTTACGGCGATAACTGACAAACACATAATCTTGATATTCAAGAGGAATGGACAATGTATTGCGACTTTTGAAATAGAGCCGCAACTCATGGATGGCTTTCTCGGAGATGGGTACCAAGCGTTGCTTAGAACCTTTGCCTTCCACCTTGATGAACTGCTCATCAAGAAAAAGGTTACTGAGTTTCAGGTTGACCAATTCGGACACTCGGAGCCCGCAACTGAACAAAGTCTCAATGACGGCCTTGTTGCGGTGGCCTTCAAGCTGGCTGAGATCAATGACGGCCTCAATCGCATCAATCTCTTCCACCGAGAGCACATCAGGCAGATGCTGGGGTTTCTTGGGAAATTCGAGCAATTCAGTGGGATTGACTTCGAGCACGTCACTGAGCACCAGAAAATGGTAGAAACTCCTCACACCTGACAGTATGCGCGAGAGAGATGCAGGATGGATACCCACATCCATCATGAGAGCCGAAAAATGATGCACGTCCTCCAACTCAATCGACAAGAAATCCTTACCCTCATCTTTCAGAAAACGCAAGAACTTATCGAGGTCGCGCATATAGGCATCAATGGTGTTGGGCGAATGACCCTTCTCCAGTTTCAGGTATTGGTAGTATCGGCGCACGAGACGCTGCTGCTTTTCTTCCATAGATGCAAAGGTACGAAAAAGTTTAGAGTTGAGAATTTAGGGTTCAGAGTAATTTGCATAAAATTTAGGGTTTAGGGTTTTGAGTTTCGAGGAATTTATATAATGAGAGTAAAAAACACATGCCGAATGGTTAAAAACCCTAAACTCTAAACCCTAAACTCTAAACTTTTCCTTACCTTTGCACACAAATAAAAAACTCAACATGAAAAAGTTTCTTTCGCTTTTAATTTTTAGTCTCTCATTTTCAACGTCCTTTGCCCAGACGGAGCACAACTTTTCTGTGGCAAAGAACCTTGACACCTTCAACAGCATTTACCGTCAACTCGATATCTTCTATGTAGATTCATTAGAGGCTGACAAAGTCATCAGGGTGGGCATTGATGCCATGCTGGAGGAACTGGACCCCTACACCGTCTATTATCCCGAGGAAGGCATGGACGAACTGAAGATGATGACAACAGGCAAGTATGGTGGCATCGGCTCCATCATCCACATGCGGAAAGACTCTACCGTCATCATCTCCGAGCCTTATCCCGACATGCCCGCTGCTGAAGTGGGGTTGCAAGTGGGCGATGTGCTGTTGAAAATCGACGACACTGACTTGAAAGGTAAAAACACCTCAGAGGTAAGCGAGATGCTGCGCGGAGAACCTGGCACGACATTCATGCTGAGAATACAACGCCCTGGCGAGAAAAAGACACGCGATTACAAGGTGACACGGCGCAGCATCAAGAAAACAGCAGTTCCATACATAGGGCTCATCGGTGATGCAGGCTATATCAGTCTGACGGAGTTCACCGAGGGATGTGCTAAAGAGGTGAGAAAATCGGTTATCAACCTGAAAGAAAAGGGTGCCAAGAGCATCATTCTCGACTTGCGCAACAATGGCGGAGGATTGCTGAATGAAGCCATCGACATGGTTAACCTCTTCACTCCCAAGAACCTGAAAATTGTGGAAACCAAAGGCAAGATGGTGGCTGCCAACTACTCCTACACAACCCATAACGACCCACTTGACCTTGAGATTCCACTTGCCATTCTGGTCGATGGTAGTACGGCGAGCGCATCCGAAATCGTTTCTGGAGCACTCCAAGACCTCGACCGCGCTGTGGTGGTGGGCACTGAGACATTCGGAAAAGGATTGGTACAGAGTTCACGTGAACTACCCTACAATGGCAGCCTGAAACTGACTACCGCCAAATATTACATCCCTTCGGGACGATGCATCCAAAAAATCGATTACAAGAAACTCCGTCAAGATGCTGAAACCTATCGTGCCACGGGTAAACGCCCTGAGAAGACAGACAACACGAAGACCATCTTCCATACGGCAGGTGGACGCGAAGTGACCGAAGGCAGTGGCATCAAGCCCGATGTGACGGTAAAGCACGACAGCATCTCACCAGTAGTCTATTACCCCCTCGCCGTAGGACCCACCATGGAGGCTCTAAGTACGCTGGCGACCCAATCCACCCTGTTAGTCAGCCTCTACAACGACGATGCACTGACCGATTGGGGAACGAAGTATTTCCAGAGCCATCCCAGCATTTCAGCAGTGAAAGACCTGACCATCACCGACAAAGACTATGCAGACTTCAAGCAGATGGTGAAAGACAGCAACTTCAAATATGACCGCACCAGCGAGAAACGTCTGGAGGAACTGAAAAAGATTGCCAAACTCGAAGGTTATTATGAGGATGCCAAGGAAGAGTTTGAGGCACTGGAGAAGAAGTTTGCCCATAACCTTGACCGCGAGATGGATCGCCGCAAAGAGGACATCTGCCGACTCATGTCGCAGGAAGTCATCAAACGCTATCACTATCAGGCGGGCAAAGTGGAAGATGCCATCAGAGACGATGAAGACATCAAGGCTGCCCTGCGAGTGCTCCACGATGAAAGCGAATACAAAAAAATACTGAATAAATGAGAAACAAAGCCACACGACTGAACCGTTACATGATGTTCGGCACGCTCCTGCTCGGCATTCTCGTACTGGGATGCGTGTTTGCATTCCTCTATCTGGCATATAACTCCCCTACCCTCGGAGGACAACAAAAGGAAATGCCTCAAACAAACACATCCGACAGCCTCATCCTCTTAGTTAATGATTCAACACTGCTGAAAGAAAACTAAGATGAAGACGATACTCCTATTTTTAGTTTTCTTATTCTCATTTCTCACCTCCTACGCACAATGTCCCACCGAGAACACTGCTTTCAAGGCAGGCGAGAGCCTTACCTACGACCTCTATTTTAATTGGAAGTTCATTTGGGTAAAATGCGGTACCGCACACTACACCATGAAGTCAGCCACCTACAAAGGACAGCCTGCCTTACGCAACGACCTGCTCTTCACCAGCAACAAACGGTGCGACGCAGTCTTCACCATGCGCGACACCCTCATCTCCTACATCACCCCCCAACTCGTGCCCCTCTACTTCCGCAAAGGCTCACTTGAAGGCAAGCACTACACCGTTGATGAAGTGTGGTACACCTATCCCAAAGGAAAGAGCCATGTCAAGCAGCACTTCCTCAACCGAGATGGCGAGTGGTCAGAACATCATCATGAGTCCTCTGACTGCAACTACGACATGCTCTCCATCCTCTCCCTTGCCCGCAACTGGAGCATCGCCGCCACAGGAAAGAATGCATCTGGGTCTCCCTCCCCATTACGGGGGAAGGTTGGTGAGAGGGTCTTTTTCCCCATGGCAACTGGCAAGAAGGTGGAGACCCAGACCCTTGTCTATCGTGGAAAGAAAGATTGGAAAGCCAACGACAAAAAGACCTACCACTGCCTTGTTTTCTCCCTCCTTGACTACGAAGAGAAAAAGAAGGACAAAGAACTCCTCCGCTTCTACGTTACCGATGACTCTCGTCACATGCCTGTCCGCATTGACTTTTATCTCAAATTCGGCACTGCCAAAGCCTATCTGGCAAAAAGCAATTAGGGGAGGATTTATTTGCTGCAAGAAAAGCTTCCATTCATGTAGAACAAAGGGTGGAAGATTGAAATCAAGTTAAAAGGGTGGGTGCAATTGTCAAATAAAAATAAAATAGTTGCGGCAAATGCTGGGTTTGACTACCTTTGTGGCATCTTTTTTCAATGTCTGCCACAATGAAGGTCTTTCATTCACATTTTCCATTTACGGTCATTTGTCTGTTGCACATGGCGACTTTGGGGGCTACTCCATTGCCGCAAGCCCAGCCTGTACACATTGAGATAAGGCATGGGTATGGGGCAAGCAGATTGATGTACTTCTGGTTGACCGACCTTTACACGAAAGAAGAAAGGAAGGTGAAATCAGAGTTTATAGGGGGTGACACGGAGGTTCTGGATTTCGAGTTGTACCATCCTTTGTATGCTGAGATTATCCCAAGTGGAAATCAGAAAATACCATTCTATGTGGAACCAGGTGACAGCATCATCATCCAAGTGGGAAAGAATGGAAAGGGAGTATCGTATAGACGAAAGGACGGAAAGCCCATGAAATACACTAACCTGCTCCTGCATGATGTGTCCAACCGTACATTTTACACACAAGAGGATTTCATGGAGGACAAGCAGCAGACCCTCTTCCCGGATTTCGTTAACAAGGTGACACGAAAAATGGCGGTTGCATTGGATAGTGTGGAACATATGGCTGACCGATATGGCTTCTCTGTCGAAGAAAGGAATCTGGCACGATGCAATGTGCAAATGCAGTTCGGACTCTGGATTTTCGAGTATGAACCATACAAGGCTTCGGAACTGACGGCTTATGCAAACCAACACGAGGCAGGATGGCAAAGCACTCCCCAACAAGACAGGGAGATGGAGGCAATTCAAGACTTCCGTAACTATAGATTTATGCGTGGCATGCCAACGAATGACAGTACGGTTTTCGCATCGAAGTTCTTCCCTGCCTTCATACAGAGTTACGAACACGCACAAGTGCTAAATTATGACCAATATCTGTATGTCGGCATGACAAATGCAGATTCACTCCGCATGGACTCTGCTTTTGTTGCGAAAGACCTTGCCATCACTCAAAACGGTCACGCCTCCCTCTTCATGGAAGTGGCACTGCAACGCCGGCATACCCAACAACCCGTGAATGATGGCAGTGTCAAATTGAAGGAGGTGCAGGTGATAGGATTCAATTGGGAAAAGTTCTACCAAAGATTCGGCAAAGAGGAATATAACCCTCATGATGCAGTACAGAAGGCATGGGCAAACGATGTGAACCTGAAAGGAATCCTCTCGTCCCTCATCAACCGAAAAAAGATTCGGAGTTATAAACGTGCCAAGAAAATCATTGAAAAATTGGGTGCGGATGACGCTGAACGGGAAGCACTGATGAAAGCATACAAAGAAAGCCATCCGGATCTCTCCGAATGACTTTCTTTTAGTATTCAATCTTTCTCTAAGCGACACCGATGTCCGTTCGCGTTCCGCTTCGGCTACGTGCCTTGCCTCCCAGAACGCTACTACCATCCCCCGCTTATTCGAAAAAGACACTCAGTCTTTTTCTCCGCGACACCGATGTCCGTTCGCGTTCCGCTTCGGCTACGTGCCTTGCCTCCCAGAACGCTACTACCATCCCCCGCTTATTCGAAAAAGACACTCAGTCTTTTTCTCTAAGCGTCATACTCCTGCCAAGACTTGATTTGCAGGTCTTGCATGCCCAACTGGCAGAAGGCTTCGATAAAGGCAGAAGCAAGACGGGCATTGGTGATGAGTGGAATGTTATGGTCAATGGCACCACGACGAATGCGGTAACCGTTGGTGAGTTCACGCTTTGAGTGATTCTTCGGAATGTTGACGATAAGGTCAAACTTATGGTCAGCAATCATCTTCATCACGTTGGGCTTGTCACTGCCTTCTTCGTCAGGCCATGCCACAGCAGTTGCCTTCACGTTGTTGTCGTTGAGGAACTTGGCAGTGCCTTCGCTGGCGCAGATGGTGTAGCCGTTCTTCACAAGTGCACGGGCTGCATCGAGCATCGCCACCTTCTCCTTCGTGCCACCCGACGAAATCATAATCGCCTTGTCCTTGGAAGGAATCTTGTAACCTGTGGCAATCATGGAGTTGAGCAGGGCTTCTTCGTAGGTGTCGCCCATACAGCCCACCTCACCTGTACTGCTCATATCGACGCCCAAGACAGGGTCGGCATTTTGCAGACGGGCAAAAGAGAACTGGCTGGCTTTCACACCCATGCGGTCGATGTCGAACTCGCTCTTGTTGGGAGTGGTGAAAGGTGCATCGAGCATAATGCGTGTGGCTGTATCGATGAAGTTGCACTTGAGCACCTTGCTGACAAATGGGAAAGAACGTGAGGCACGGAGGTTGCACTCGATGACCTTCACATCGCGACCCTTTGCCAGATACTGGATGTTGAAAGGACCAGAGATGTTGAGTTCCTTGGCAATGGCACGGCTGATCTTCTTAATCTGACGAATGGTGGCGAAACTGATTTGCTGAGCAGGGAACACCATCGTGGCGTCGCCTGAGTGTACGCCGGCAAACTCGACGTGCTCGGAGATGGCGTATTCGACCACTTTGCCGTTCTGTGCCACAGCATCGAACTCGACTTCGTTAGTTTCCTGCATGAACTGCGAGATGACCACAGGATATTCCTTGCTGACCTCGCTGGCCATCTGGAGGAAACGTTCCAGTTCTTCGTAATCGTAGCAGACGTTCATGGCTGCACCAGAAAGCACGTAAGAAGGACGCACGAGCACGGGGAAGCCCACACGTTCCACAAATGCCTTCACGTCATCCATGCTCGTCAGTGCGCTCCATTCAGGCTGGTCGATGCCGAGTTGGTCGAGCATGGCTGAGAACTTGTTACGGTTCTCGGCACGGTCGATGCTGATGGGCGAGGTGCCAAGGATAGGCACACTCTGGCGATAGAGTTTCATCGCCAAGTTATTAGGAATCTGACCACCCACGGAAACAATGACGCCGCGAGGATTTTCGAGGTCAATCACGTCAAGCACACGCTCGAAGGAGAGTTCATCGAAGTAGAGGCGGTCGCACATATCGTAGTCGGTCGATACAGTCTCAGGGTTGTAGTTAATCATGATGCTCTTGTAGCCGAGCTTGCGGGCGGTGGTGATGGCATTGACCGAACACCAGTCGAACTCGACGGAGGAACCGATGCGGTAAGCGCCCGAACCGAGCACCACGACAGACTTCTCATGCGCATAGTAGTTGACATCATAGCCCTCCACGGCATAAGTCATGTAGAGGTAGTTGGTCAGGTCAGGGTGTTCGCTTGCCACTGTTGGGATGCGCTTCACAGCTGGCAGGATGCCAAGTTTCTTGCGGTAAGCACGAACGGCGAGGTTTTCCTTCTCCATGTTGCCAGCAGCATCTTTGAGGACGAAGCGGGCAATCTGGAAGTCGGAGAAACCGTATATTTTAGCCTGACGGAGCACATCGGCAGGGATGTCCTCGATGGCGTTGTAGCCTTCCAACTTATGTTTGTAGTCAACGATATTCTTGAGTTTTTCGATGAACCAAGGGTCAATCTTGGTCAGTTCGTAGATGCGGTCGATGGTGTAGCCTTCCTCCAGAGCCTGAGCAATGGCAAAGATGCGGAGATCAGTCGGGTTCGCCAGTTCGTCGTCAAGGTTGTCGAACTTGGTGTGGTCGTTGCCCACAAAACCGTGCATGCCCTGACCAATCATGCGGAGTCCCTTCTGGATGAGTTCTTCGAAGGTGCGACCGATGGACATGATTTCACCCACCGACTTCATGCTGGAACCAATCTTGCGGCTCACACCCACAAACTTGGTCAAGTCCCAACGTGGAATCTTGCAGATGAGGTAGTCGAGTGAAGGAGCCACGTATGCCGAGTTCGTTGTACCCATCTCACCAATCTGGTCGAGGGTGTAGCCCAATGCAATCTTAGCAGCAACGAAAGCAAGCGGATAGCCTGTAGCCTTCGATGCCAAAGCCGAAGAACGAGAGAGACGGGCATTGATTTCGATGATGCGGTAATCGTTGGTCTCTGCATTGAAGGCATACTGGATGTTACACTCACCCACAATGTTGAGGTGGCGCACACACTTCACAGCGAGGTCTTGCAACATCTTCACCTGCTCGTCGGAGAGGGAACAGGTAGGAGCCACCACGATAGACTCGCCCGTGTGGATGCCCAGTGGGTCGAAGTTCTCCATTGAAGCCACCGTGAAGCAATGGTCGTTGGCATCGCGAATGACCTCAAACTCTATCTCTTTCCAACCCTTGAGGCTTTCCTCTACCAGCACTTGGGGAGCGAATGTGAAGGCTGACTCTGCAATTTCCTTAAAGGTAGCCTCGTCAGGACACACGCCAGAACCGAGACCGCCCAGCGCGTATGCCGAACGAATCATGATGGGGTAGCCAATCTTGCGGGCGGTAGCGATAGCCTCGTCCATCGTTTCGCAAGCATGGCTCACAGGCACCTTCAGGTTGGCCTTGCCCATCTCCTTCACGAAGAGGTCACGGTCCTCGGTGTTCATGATAGCCTCCACACTGGTGCCCAGCACCTCCACGCCATACTCCTTCAGGATGCCCTTCTGGAACAGCTCGGTGCCGCAGTTCAGGGCTGTCTGACCGCCGAATGCCAGCAGGATGCCGTCGGGACGCTCCTTCTTGATGATTTCGGTCACAAAAAAGGTATTGACGGGCAGGAAATAAACCTTATCCGCAATACCTTCACTCGTTTGAATAGTTGCCACGTTCGGATTGACGAGCACCGAGCGGATGCCCTCTTCCCGAAGAGCCTTCAGAGCCTGACTACCCGAATAGTCGAACTCACCTGCCTGTCCAATCTTCAGGGCACCAGAACCCAAGACAAGCACCTTCTTCAACTGTTTCTTCATGCTAAAATGAACCTTATTTATATATGATTTTCCAATTTCGGGTGCAAAGGTAGTAAAAAAAAGCGATTTTGACTATTTACCATTGACAATTTGTTTGATAATTTATAAAAATCTGTAACTTTGCACCATTGTTTTAATAATAATGACACCATCATGAAAAGTTTTATCACCATCTTCCTGTTCTTGCTTAGTATCATCGCAAGAGCACAAAGCGCCGACGCACTCTACGAGGCTGGCAAAAAACTCTACGACGAGAAGAAATACACTGAAGCGGTAAAGAAATTGACGCCCGCAGCACAGAAAGGTCACAAGAAGGCGCAGTACCGTCTCGGACGCTGCTACGACAAGGGATATGGGGTGACCGAAGATAATCAGAAAGCCTATCAGTGGTATCTGAAAGGTGCCCAGCAAGGGCATGGCAAGTCTCAATACCAATTGGCGAAGTGCTACATGAAAGGTAAGGGAGTTGCCAAAGACACCGCCAAGGCAAAGGCATGGATACTCAAGGCCGTGAAGAATGACAAGGCCAAGGAGAAACTGGAAGAAGATGTTGCCGAAGGCGACAAAACCGCAATTGCACTCAAAAAATTAATTCAGTGAAAAGTGAAGAGTGAAAAGTGAAAAATCTAAGTCACCTGCCATTCGGATTATTTCATTGGCAAAAGTAACTTAGATTTTTCATTTAAGTTTCGGGAGTTCTTTTTTTCAACAACGAATTTTCCGAATTGTTTTTATGGGCAAGCCCGCCGAATGAAATCCTTCTGATTTCTCCGAATGTGGAACGCCTTCCATTCGTTTTCCTTCGTTGCCGCTTGCGGCATTGAAAAGAAAAATTCGTAAAATTAGGGAAATTCGTTGTTAAAAAAATCCGTATAATCCGTGCAATCCGTTGTGGAAAAACACTTCCGAAACTTAAATTAATTATTTGTAGTTTTCGTCGAATTCACGTTAACTTAATGTTCACTTTTAACTTTAATTGTGTACCAGCGTACCAATCTCCTCGCCTTCCATCACCTTCTTCAGGTTGCCCACCACATCCATATTAAACACGTAGATGGGGAGATTGTTCTCCATGCACATGGCTGTGGCTGAAATATCCATCACCTTCAGGCCCTGTGCAATCACATCGGCATAGGTGATGTCGTGATACTTCTTGGCGGTCGGGTCTTTCTCCGGGTCTGCCGTATAGACACCATCCACACGGGTGCCTTTCAGCATCACATCAGCCTCTATCTCGACACCACGCAATGATGAGCCTGTGTCAGTGGTGAAGTAAGGAGAACCTGTACCAGCACCCATGATGACCACTTCGCCATTCTCCATTGCCTCAATGGCTTTCCACTTATTATAAAACTCCCCTATCGGCTCCATGCGGATAGCCGTCAGCACACGGTTCTTCTGACCGATGGCACCCAGTGCACTCGACAATGCCAGCGAGTTGATGACCGTGGCACACATGCCCATCTGGTCGCCCTTCACACGGTCGAAGCCCTTCCCTGCCCCGCTCAGTCCGCGGAAAATGTTGCCGCCACCGATGACGATGCCAATCTGCACCCCCATCTCTGCTATCTCTTTAATTTGCTGGGCATACTGGTTCAGTCGCTCCACATTGATGCCCTGCTTCTGTTCTCCCGCCAAACTCTCACCCGAAAGTTTGAGCAGAATACGCTTGAATTTTGCCATATCTATATTCTCGTTTTTTTGTGAATAACCTCTTGGATAAAGTGCTGCAAAATTACCACTTTATTTTGAACAGACCAAGAAAACGCACACAGAATTTGGAACAGCACAAGAATCGTACCCGAGGGGTACACCATGCCGTACCCCTCGGGTACGCCCTGCCGTAGTCGAGGGGTACGGTTCGCCATCGGGGGGCTTCGCCATGGGGCAAAGGAGGTCACTACCGCTCGACAAAGGAGTGGAAGGAGTGTGGGGGGAGGGGGGCATTGAGGTACTTACGCCCCAATTGAATCGTCACATCGCGCTGCTCGGCTGTGAGGTTGCCCACAATGGCCACACGCTTGTTGTCGGGCCGCACGAAGACAATGGCAGGTGTGCCGTGTGTTTCGTCCTTGCTCTGGTAGGCAATCATGCGGCTGCCGGGGGGAACCTGGTTGGAGAAGTGCTTCACCGCATAGTACTCTGCCGTGTAGCGATGCTGGCGCGTTTTCGAGTCCACCTGAATGAGGGCGTTCTGCCGCCATCCCCACGGACTCTGGCCATTGTCGCAAAGTATGAAGTTCCAGATGAAATATTCGTCGCACCCACGTCCGATGTAGTCGCACAGCAGATGGAATGTGTGTTCGCCCTGAGTCCAATCCATCGACCCGTTGCCACACTCGCTCTCCGAGGAAATCAGGTGCAGATGAGGGTAGCGGCTACCCAGACGCGCCAAGTGTTCGCGGCATTCCCACTGGATGCCCAGCCCCTGCACTTCGTCTTTGAGCCCATCGACAATCTTCTCCACGTAGTCGATGCGGTTTGTGTTGAATGTACCCAGATAGAGTTTCACTTCGGGGTGCAGTTTGGCCAAGGTGGGGCGGAGGTAGTTGCGGTTGAAGTTCTGTGTGCCTTCTGCAGTCCAGGCACAGCCAGGATAGGGAGTGTAACTGTAGGCTTCGTTCTGATACATCACCATGTCGATGGGGATTCCCTCTGCGGCATAGAGGTCGATAAAGCGGCAGAACATGTTGGCGTAGGCTTGCAGATAGCGTGGGTCTTGGATGAAGTAGTTCTGTGAGGCCAGACGGCGCGGGAACACACCGCTGCGGTCGCCCAGAAGTTTCATCTCGTCGGGGTCGGTCTCCTCATTCGAATCGTAGAGCAGATAATCCTTCTCTTTGGGTTGCTGGTTGAAGGGGCTGCTCAGCACGGGATAGTCGTTGTTGATTTTCATCCATGCAGGCGGACTCCAGGGCGACATCCAGAAAGTGAGGTCTGGCTGCCACTTCTGTGCCATGCGGATGAGGCGAATCACGTTCTGCTTGTCATGTTCAATGTTGAAATATTTGAGGCCGAAATCGCCTGCCACCGTGTCGCACGAGTACCATGCACGGCTGTAGTCGTTGGCATTCATGGTCAACCGGCCGCGCATGAATTTCAGTTCGCCATCGGGCGAGAAGAGACGCTGCATCACCTCCTGCTGGGCATCGGCCGAGAGCAGTTCCAGCGCATCAAGGTCCAACTCGTTGAAGCAGGTGCCCCATGCCCTAAATTCGTGTCCTTTCTCAGTGCCGTCCACTTGCAGCAGAGGTTCCTTGGCCCCCTTTGCGCTGAGCGTCACTTTTGACTGCTGCCAGGCTTCTGCCTCCGTTGTGACATAGTGTCTGAACGTCTGCGCGCCGCTCTCTGCAAAGACAAAAAGGCTGGATGCCAACAAAATCATTTTTCTCATTTTTGTATCCTTTTTAAAATGATGGCACAAAGTTATGGATTTTTCTCTTTTCCGCAAAAGAAACTTGAGCAAATATGTTTTTCCTGTCTTTTGTTTGCGCCGCTGTCGGATGCAGAGGAATTTTTCGCCAAACATTAAATACGAAAAAACGGTTTTCTTTTTGTTTTGTTCTTGCTTATTCGTACCTTTGCATGAATTTCTAACTTAAACTCATCTTTTCTTATGAAGTCATTGGAGAAAATCTTTGCAGGAAAACTGCTGAACATCAAGGCTATCAAGTTGCAGCCAGAGAACCCCTTCACATGGGCAAGCGGGTGGAAGTCACCCTTCTATTGCGATAACCGCAAGACGCTGAGTTACCCCGACTTGCGCAACTTCGTGAAGTTGGAGATTTGCCGCGTCATCGAGGAGAACTTTCAGGAGGTGGATGCCATAGCAGGTGTGGCCACGGGTGCCATTCCGCAGGGTGCGTTGGTGGCTGACGCGCTGCACAAGCCTTTCGTGTATGTGCGCAGCAAACCGAAGGACCACGGACTGGAGAACCTCATCGAGGGCGAGTTGAAGCCTGGCATGAAGGTGGTGGTGATTGAAGACCTCATCTCCACTGGCGGCTCATCGCTGAAGGCTGTGGAGGCCATCCGCAACAACGGTTGCGAGGTCATCGGCATGGTGGCAAGTTACACCTACGGTTTCGACGTGGCAAAGAAGGCTTTCGACGAGGCCAAGGTGAAACTCATCACCCTGACCAACTACGAGGCCGTGCTGGAGGTGGCCCTGAAGACAGGTTACATCACCGAAGACCAGATTCCTGTGCTGAACGAGTGGAGAGCCAATCCAAGCGAGTGGAAACAACGAATGTGACAAATAATTCGAATGACATTCGTTTGTATTCGTTGCCGTCTGCGGCATTCAAAATAAATTCGTAAAATTCGTAAAATTCGTTGTTTTAGTTCTTATGGCAAAATACGAAAGTCAAATCAAGCAGGTTCCCTTCAGTCAGAGCGCGGTGTATGCCAAACTGTCCGACTTGACGAACTTGGCTGTCATCAAGGAACGGATTGACGACCCCAACGTGCAGGCCAAGATACCCGCCGACAAGATAGAGGAGGTGCGCAACGCCGTGAACCAGATGGAGTTCACCACCGACACGGTGAGTGCGCCCGCTGGTCCTATCGGCACCATAGCCGTGCAGATAGTGGACAGAGAACCCGAGAAGTGTGTGAAGTTCACCTCCACCAACTCCCCCGTCAGTTTCAAGTTGTGGGTGCAGGTGCTGCCGACAGGCGACACAAGCAGCAAACTGAAAGTGACGATTGACGCCGACCTCAACTTCTTCATGAAGCAAATGGTGGGCAGCCATCTGGAAAAAGGAGTGGACAAGTTTGCCGACATGCTGGCAATGATACCGTATGAATAAAA
>SAMEA3663273__coassemble_46_pt1 | contig 30633 bp, 33 predicted proteins | sample SAMEA3663273__metabat2_low_PE_014 | metagenome-assembled genome bin SAMEA3663273 (sample SAMEA3663273) | pig gut metagenome | biome: pig gut; feature: pig-associated habitat; material: faeces | place: China | collected 2013
TATGATGGCATGCAGTGGGCCACAAGCGACAGAAAGGAGGCGGTGCAGATGGTGAAGGAGGGGCTGATGGCGGCTGTGAAACGCCAGTTGATGAGCGATGTGCCATACGGGGTGCTGCTCTCTGGCGGATTGGACAGTTCGGTGGTTTCAGCCATCGCTAAATTGTATGCTGCAAAACGCATTGAAACCAATGACAAGCACGATGCGTGGTGGCCCCAGTTGCACTCGTTCGCCGTAGGACTGAAGGGCGCGCCCGACTTGGCGAAGGCACAAGAGGTGGCAAAGCATATCGGCACAGTGCACCACGAGGTGAACTATACGGTGCAGGAGGGTTTGGATGCCATCCGCGATGTGATATACTACACGGAGACTTATGATGTGACGACGGTGCGTGCATCCACTCCGATGTATCTGCTGGCACGAGTCATCCGCAGCATGGGCATCAAGATGGTGCTCAGCGGTGAAGGGGCTGACGAGATTTTCGGTGGCTACCTCTATTTCCACAAAGCACCTGATGCAAAGGCTTTCCATGAGGAGACGGTGCGGAAGTTGAAGAAACTGCATTTCTATGACTGCTTGAGAGCGAACAAGTCGCTGATGGCATGGGGCATTGAAGGCCGTGTGCCGTTCCTCGACAAGGAGTTTCTCGATGTGGCAATGCGTATAGACCCTGTTCTAAAGATGTGTCCCGGAAAAACGATTGAGAAGGCTGTGGTTCGCGAGGGTTTTGCCGACTTGTTGCCCGAAAGTGTGGCATGGCGACAGAAGGAGCAGTTTAGCGACGGTGTAGGCTACTCATGGATTGACACGCTGAAGAAAGTGACGGCAGAGGCGGTCAGCGACGAGCAGATGGCTCATGCTGCCGAACGGTTCCCCATCAATCCCCCACTCTGCAAGGAGGAATACTATTATCGCAGCATCTTCGAGGAACACTTCCCCAGCCCATCGGCAGCACGAAGTGTGAACCAAGAGGCATCGGTGGCTTGTTCCACTGCCATCGCCCTGGAATGGGATGCTGCATTCAAGAACATGAACGACCCCAGCGGACGAGCCGTGAAGGGAGTGCATGAACAAGCATATTAATTCAATGAGCAGACCCTCCCCTCCCCCCCCCCACCAGGGGGGGGGGGGCACCTTGCTCGTTTGTACTTTCATTGACAGAGATTCTACTCCCTCCCTGTAGGGAGGGTGAGGGGTGGGTCTCCAAAACACAAACACAACTATGAGCAAACTGAGATTTGACGTGGTGCAGGATGCTTTCAAGAAGAAGGCGGTGCCTGCCGAGAAAATGAGTGAACAAACTTCCAAGTATTTTGGAGAATTAGTATTCAACCGCGAGAAGATGCGCAAGTATCTGAGCAGCGACACGTATGAGGCACTGATTGACTGTATTGACAACGGGCATCCGCTCGACCGCAGCATTGCCGACGAGGTGGCTGACGGCATGAAGACGTGGGCAATGGAGCATGGCGTGACACACATCACACACTGGTTCCAGCCGTTGACCGAAGGTACTGCCGAGAAGCACGACTCACTGATGGAATATGACGGCAAGGGCGGCATGCTGGAAGAGTTTGGCGGCAAGTCACTCATTCAGCAAGAACCAGATGCCAGTTCGTTCCCAAGCGGTGGCATCCGCGCTACATTTGAGGCTCGTGGCTACACGGCATGGGACCCTACATCACCCGTCTTCATTCAGGACGACACACTCTGTATTCCTACGGTGTTCGTTTCCTATACGGGCGAGGCACTCGACTACAAGACTCCGCTGAAGAAGTCCTTGAAGGCGGTGAGCGATGCTGCCGTGCCTATCTGCCAGATGTTCGATCCGAAGGTGAAGAAAGTTTATTCTTATTTAGGATGGGAACAGGAATACTTCCTGGTGGATGAAGACCTCTATGCCGCTCGTCCAGACCTGATGTTGACGGGCAGGACACTGATGGGACATGAATCGTCGAAGAACCAGCAGTTGGACGACCACTATTTCGGCGCCATTCCCTCAAGAGTGATGGAGTTCATGAAGGATGTGGAGATAGCGGGCTACCGCCATGGCATTCCTCTCAAGACTCGCCATAACGAGGTGGCTCCCAACCAGTTCGAGTTGGCTCCCATCTATGGTGAGACCAACCTCTCGAACGACCAGAACCAGATGATGATGAACCTGATGCAGCAAATTGCCCGTAAGCATGGCTTTGTGCTCCTGCTGCACGAAAAGCCTTTCGCAGGCATCAACGGTTCGGGCAAGCACAACAACTGGTCGCTCGGCACCGACACGGGCACCCTGCTTCTTGCACCAGGAAAGGACGCAAAGGGCAACCTTCAATTTGTCACCTTCTTTGTGAACGTGCTGGTGGCTGTACAGAAACACAATGCCTTGCTGAAAGCCTCCATCGCTACGGCGACAAACGCTCACCGACTGGGTGCGAATGAGGCACCACCAGCCATCATTTCTTCTTTCCTTGGCGACACGATGACGAAGGTGCTGCGCAAGTTGCTCGAAGTGCCTTCCGACACGCCGATTGAGATTGCCGGCAAGAAAGGTGCGTCGGTGGGACTCGTCGAGATTCCTGAAATCTTTATCGACAACACCGACCGCAACCGCACCAGCCCATTCGCCTTCACGGGCAACCGCTTCGAGTTCCGTGCTGTGGGTTCGAGTGCCAACTGTGCAGGAGCCATGACCACGCTCAATGCTGCCGTGGCAGAACAACTCATCGCCTTCAAGGCTGCGGTGGACAAGGAACTGGCAGCAGGGAAAGCCATGAACATCGCCTTTATGGACGTGCTCAAACCGCTCATCGCCAGCATTATCGACACCGTTTGCTTCGATGGCAACGGCTATACCGATGAGTGGAAAGAAGAGGCAAAACGTCGTGGCCTGGACACGGAGACTTGTGTGCCACGTATGTTCGACGAGTTCACGAAAGCAGCCTCTGTTGAGATGTTCACCAGCACAGGTGTCTATACCGAAGCCGAACTGGTAGCCCGCAACGAAGTGAAGTGGGAGACCTACACGAAGAAGGTGCAGATTGAGGCACGCGTGATGGGACGCATGGCACTCAACCACATCATCCCTGCCGCCCTCGCCTACAAGACCCGGCTGCTCAACATCGTCACCCAACTCAAAGCCCTCTATCCCGAAGACTTTGAGAGCATGGCAGAGACCGAGCTGACCCTGCTCCACCGTGTGACCAAACTCATTGAGGAAGTACGCACCAAGTGTGCTGCAATGGTCGATGCCCGCAAGGCTGCCAACAAGATTGAGGACGAGAAGGAGAAGGCACTTGCCTACTACGACATTGCCGAATCCCTCTTCGCCATCCGTCGCCCCATCGACAAACTGGAGGAGGTGGTTGACAACGACCTTTGGCCACTGCCGAAATACCGCGAGTTGCTGTTCATCAATTGACAAAAAACGATTCTTCCAATACGGGAGGGGGGAAACATTCCACATGGGAGTTTCCTCCCTTTTTTCATGCCTTCCTCCAAAAAACGGCACTCCCAAAGGCACAGATTCATGGAAAAGTCATATCTTTGCAACTACAAAACAATGCAGGCAATGAAGAGTACACAGAAAAGAGCCATCATCATCGGAGCCACATCGGGCATCGGACTCGAAATGGTCAAGGTGCTCACCGCACAAGGCTGGCAGGTAGGCATTGCTGGTCGTCGGCAAGAGCGCCTGCAACAGATTCAGAGCAAGAACCTCGATGTGGTCGCCACCGAGTGTATCGACATCACAAAGGAAGATGCTCCGAAACGTCTGCTCACCCTCATCGGCAAGACGGGAGGCATGAATCTCTACTTTCATAGTGCCGGAGTCGGTTACCAAAACCCTGCCCTCGACATGGAAAAGGAGATGACGACCGTAGCCACCAACGTGACAGGTTTCACCCAAATGGTCGATGCCGCCTTCCATTACTTCATGGAGCATCCCGACCGTGAAGCCCACCTCGCCGTCATCAGCAGCATTGCTGGCACACAAGGATTAGGTGCTGCCCCTGCTTATTCCTCCACCAAACGCTACATCAACCACTACCTCGAATGTCTCACCCAGCTATGCCACATCCGAGGCATCCATCACATCCACCTCCACGACATTCGTCCTGGCTTTGTCCGCACCCCCCTCCTTTCCGACGGACATCACTACCCGCTCCAACTCGACCCACACCGCGTTGCCCTTTCCATCGCCAAAGGCATCCAGGCTGACCGCTCCATCATCACCATCGACTGGCGCTACCGCCTCCTCGTCTTCTTCTGGCGACTGGTGCCCCGATGGTTGTGGGTAAGGTTGAAGGTGGCATCTAAATGAAACAAACCACCTACAAACTCATTGACCGCGACGGCACACTGCTTGACGTCAATGCCGACCCGATAAGACCTTGACGCACTTGCAGACTTGTTGGAAAGAATGAAGACTGTCGAAGAGAGAGTCCCCTAATTCTTCTCATTCTTTCATTTCTTCATTTTTTCATTCTTTCTCAGGATAGCCCTTACACAGACTTGAGAATGCCCCTTAAGCACGAGTGAGTATAGCCTTGACACAGAATCGAGAATGTTAGTGACATCGAGCTGAGTATATTAGTGACGTTTGATGTTGTATACGAGTGACGTTTGATATTGTATACGAGTGACACTTAAAACAGTAAGAGGAGCACAAGTATTTTGCGCCCCTCTATATTTTTTATTTTTCTGTTTCACAGTTAATTCCATCCACTTTAACTCTCCAGAGTTCCTTCTTCTATCTTCAGTCCTAAGTGTTGCTTTCGGATCAAAGAACCGTCCCCTAATCCGTTGTATAATAAGGTGTTGTAAACCAAAATCAGGAGATTGAAAGTTTTTAATGATTAACTTTATGGATGCATGTAATACATGGGTAAACGTAAACCTAAACCTAAACTTTGCTGAATGAAACGGCTTGATGTTTCTCCAATACAGACGCTTTTCTTTTTACTGAAGACACTTTTTGTTGTGCTTTTACCGCTTTATTTGCTAAAATCCAATTCGTTTGGGAGTGTTTTCGTCCAGTCTTTCATTGTCGCAATGGTTGATGAGCATAGCAAGTTTGTCTTCCTTGGCATCGTGCAGAATGCTGTCGATGGTGTAGTGACGGGCGATGTTCTCTATCTGACCACCGCTGAAGTCGTACTTTGCTGCAAGCGTCTTGGCATCCATCTCGCTCAGGTCGGGAATCATCGTGCGCCAGATTAAGACGCGGGCTTCGACGGTCGGCTTCTCGAACTTAATCTTGTAGAGGAAACGTCGCTCGAAGGCTTTGTCTAAGTTCTGCGTCAAATTGGTAGTTGCAATCATAATGCCGTCCAGCATTTCCATCTCTTGCAGGATGATGTTCTGTATGGAGTTCTCCATTTTATCCACTGCATTCTGTGCTCCTTGCTTGCGGATTCCGATAATAGCGTCTGCCTCGTTGAAGAGTAGGATTGGGGTCTGTTTGGCTTTCTTCACCAGCTCACGATAACGGTCGAAGAGGGCTTTGATGTTCTTCTCGGAGTCGCCCACCCATTTGCTCTTGATTTGCGGTACATCAACGACCATGATATCGCGCCCTGTCTGACGTGCCAACTGATAGACTGTTTCCGTCTTTCCTGTGCCAGGACCGCCATAGAAGAGGCAGGCAAATCCTGTTCGGAAACCCGTCTGCTCCATCCTTTCACGAATCTTCCGGTAGTTCTCGGGCACGAAGAACGATTGCAGTTCGCCCACCTGCCTTTGGTTCTCCTCTACATAGAACATCTTCTTTGCTTTCAAGTCCTTCGCTTTAATGACGTCTGCCAGTTTCTCTTCAGTTGCGTTAATCTTCACCTCTTCCAAGAGTGTCCGCTTTGTCTGCTCTGTCAGCTTATAGCGGGAAGTGTCGGCAATGCCATCCGAGCAACGGTGTTCGATGAGTTTCTTTATTATCAGCGGATGCTCACTATTGCGTAGTCTTCCCTTGGCAACGACATAATCTGCTTGTGTGGTGAAGCAATCTTCCATTTGTCCGAAACGGATGTCATCATCGTCCTTGTTTACCAACTGGTGGCAAAAGAATACCAATAACAGGAAATCTTCCATACGTAGACGTCCTAATTCCTTAATCTTCTTGCAGAAACCTATTTGCGGATTCTCTTTAAACAGCACTTGCAGTTCTTCATAAAGATCCTTTGGTAGAATGGCATCGTCGTCGAGGTCCTCGAACATTTGACCGATAACTTCAAACAGGCCGGCACAGTCCAGATTCTTGCGGCTGGGCATTTCGTAGACTTCGTTTCGTTTTAGGGCTTTGATGACAGGCTGAGGGATGTCGAAGCAATCCTCGTCCTTTGCATCGCGATAACGTAGCAGACGACGTCGTGCCAAAGCGTCGATGTCGCCCGAATAGCCAAGGATGCGGATGTTGCTGACATCGAGGTGTTTGGCCAGGTCGTCGAAATCCACATTGCGGGGACCTTTTTCCATGCAGACACAGAAGAGGATTGCTTGGCGTTCTGTGATGCCATAGTGTTCAGCCAGATACTTTACTTCTTCTGCCATATCAGCTTTTGCCTCGGCCTTCAGCTTGGAGTCCTTCGACACCTCCACCACGCGCTCAATGGCCCGCAGCAGCGTCATTTCTTTCTCAACTTTCGTTCTTTTCACGACTTTTGTTTCAATCTTCTTTGCCATAATATTCCATTTTTAATTAAGACTGATATAATATGGTCACAAACAAGAAAAAATTCAAAAAATCAGGGTAACTTTTTTTGCTTATTCTCGTTATTTTATAAAACAATACACGTGAAGTCGCTAAACTTCACGTGTCAGCTTTGCCATTTTCACACGTGAAGCTTTAGCTCGACGCAAGTCAACCAAAGATCGATGTCAGTCAAGTTTGATGACACCTAACGTCAGTTGATAAATTCTTTCTGCTTCTTTTCAAACATCGCAAGTAATCGCTCGTCTTCCGCAATTTGTCGTAGAAGCGTCTGAAGCCCTGTACGGTGGTTCGCCAGACTGCATCTGAGGTCGTCAACGATGTATGCGATTGCCATTTCCTTCGAGTCGAAGGCTTCGTGGTATGGCAGCACTGTGCCGTCAGCAAGCGTCAGTTCGATGTCTTTAAGGAAGTCCGTTGGCACGGGACCCTTCTTGATAATAGTTGATTTCCTGACAGAATACCTCAAAAAGGGCGAGAGATAGTAAACCGCATCACCAATCTGGCGTTCTTGATGTTTTACCCGGTCCATAAAGGAATCCCTTGTATAATCACTGATAACAGGTATGCCGCGTCTCATAAAAGTTGAAAAGTTTTAAAAGCCCCCTTACGCTACGAGAGCGTATGAGGGCTGTATGGGTTTGAGATTAAGAAGTTTAGTGAGCCCCGAAAGAATGGAGTTTGTTTGAGAAGAAGATTTAGTGAAGAGGGTGATAGAGAGTGTGGTGGGAGAGGGAAGAATAGAGATTTTTTTTGAATATAAGAAGTTAAGAAGTTGGTTGAATTTGTTGATTGAATTGGTGGTGATGATTGTTGTGTTCATAATCTTTCTTTTTTATGTTACGAACATAATATAGTCACCTCACCAGAAAAATTCAAAGTTCACCATAAGTTTTTTCATTTTTTTCCAGTTTTTCCTTCAATTGGGTAGCAATTTTAGCAGGGACAGGTCGAGTTGGACGGAAAACATTAAAACAGAGAACGTGCTCGTGTGTATCGCCTTCGCCAAGTGTATAAACAAAATAACAGTCATCGCTTTCGTCCATAGAAAAGGGAATGTTGGGATATAGTTCCTGGGCGCGTTTTTTCAATCGCTGATAAACTTCTTCCGATGGCGGCGGAACAGATACAATGGCTAATTCAGAATAATCAAAACCCATAATCTCCACAATGTCGCCTTCCTTGAATCGGACATCCTTCAGCTTACGACCACGAAACCAACCAAATTCGTCCAACACAGCACAGTCGTTCAATTCTCCATCAGCTGTATATGAATAACACCTCTGAGAACGTTCGTTCTCGTAAAACTCCGAGTATTTATTATGCACCAACACCTCGTCTATATAGTATCCCAAGCTGTCTGCGTAGTAATCTTCATCCCACGTTTCGCAGCACTCTTTCTCATGCTTAATGTAGGCATGCATAGCGTCCTCTGCACTCTCCTTCGTCTGGAAGAGTCCAACACGCTGCAACCTGATTCGTCTTCGAGGGTAACGACGACTCTCAAAACAAATTTGCTGCACCTCATAGATTGGGAACGATCTGACAGCAGAAGCCAAGATCTCCTCTTTTCTTTTATTATTCGTTTCTTTCATCTGTTTTCTTCGAATCTTTTTTCAAACTGTTTGAAAAGCTGGTAATATGTTCTCATATTCTCCAATTCGTACCATTCCCTCATTCTTACAGGCCTGGCATCCAAATCATAGATTCTGGCATGTTCTATTGAAAGCATAAATGGCGAATGGGTAGCAATGATGAATTGGCTATGAAGACGATAAGCCAAGAGCGAGATTTCTCTGGCCAGTTCCTGTTGATAGGCTGGTGCCATCGAATTCTCCGGCTCGTCAAGCAGATAGAGCGTATCTTCAAACAAATGATCCCTAAAGAACTCCAAAGCCTTCTCGCCATTCGACATAAAATCTGCGCTACTTGACGCTAATGCAGAGCGAGTGCTGGCAAAATCGGATAACCTCGACAGCCTGGCATATTCTTTAGGATCCACTTCATCAGGAGCCGTCAGTGCCTTTTGATACAGTTTTGTGCTAACTCCATAATCCCTGATATCCCTACTCATATCTCCATTCAGCAATTCTGCCTTCATTCGGGCAAACCTTGCGCGTCTTTTGGTTATGCCAGCCATAATGTCCTCGCTACGGACAAAGGCACTGTCTTCTGGTATGTCGCCCCCCGAATACGTGCATTTCTTCACATAGTTCTCGAAATACTCATTGCTGTTTCCTTGCGTTTTGCTATTTATTCCGATGCGTTCTGCGATAACATTCAGGAGTGTAGATTTACCACAACCGTTATTGCCATAGAAAATGGTGATGGGAGCAAACTCTATATGCTCCAACTGCATAGGATAGATGACGCACCAAGGATAGAGGTGCTTATTATCCATGTAAGGCTGAAAATTGTGTAAGTAATACATAATTCTTCATTTTACATTCATAACAAGTACAATATAGTCATCTCACAAGGGAAATTTAAAAATCAAGGCAACTTTTTATAACTCTCCGTTTTCATAGACATCTTCAACATACCATTCTACAGCATCTAAGCTAAATTCTTCTTCTGACTTCGCTTTCTCATCGAAGTCGTCCATATCGACAGGTGCACAAGCCAGTTGGATTTTGATGTCATCTTTTTGCATTTCGGTGTTTCTGTATCCAGCAAAGAGACCATCATCCACCACCTGATAGCCTTCTGCCTTCAGTTCCATCACCACCTCACTATAAGGTCTCTCAATATGATTTCCTATACATCGCGAGGTTTTATGTTGTTAGCCTAATATAATCCCATCTCATCCAAAGCGACAAAGTCATTAAGTTCTCCATCTGCGTTAAAAGAGAAGCATTTCTGAGGCCGTTCGTTCCGATAGAATGAGCATTCCCTATTATGGACAAACTGCTCAAGCAGGAAAAACCCGAAACAGTCATCATAGTAATTCTGCCCTCTTTCCTGACATACCCGCTTCTGAAACTCGACAGTCGAAAGCATAGCTTCCTCGGCATGTTCCTTTGTGTCAAAGAAACCTAACCGCTGCTGACAGATTCGCCGGCGAGGGTAGCGATGTCCCTCGATGCGAATCTGCAGCAGTTCGTAGATGGGGAACGACCTGACGATGACTTTATCTAATTCAGCCTTTGTCATTTTCTTTGCTGAACTTAACTTCTATGCTGCCGTCCTTGATGCCTCGAATGAGACGGGTCTGCAGTTGCTCACGCTCCTCTGTCATTAGCTCGAACGCATGTCCATCGGCTTCTGTCTCAGGGAAGTACTTGCCATCGGCATCATTCTTGAGATAGACTTCGCAACCTGGCTCTTCGGCTTTGTAGTAGATGCGGAGTGATGGATAAACAGCTTTCATCAACTGAGTGACTTCGTAGCAAGGTGTCCAAGCCGTTTCAAAAGTCATACGAAGGATATCACCCTCGCGTTCAAGTTCAGTCCATCCGCCGCGGCACATCACTTCATTTGGGTCTTTACCCAAAGCTTCAACCAGCTGCCCGAGGCTTTGCCCCTGGAGTTCCTTCATTTTCTGATACAGTGCATCGAGTTCTTTCTTCTCACCCTCGATGACATAGTTGGTTGTGCAAATGTTTGGCATAATTATTCTCCTTTAATTGATTGGTATGATTTTGTTACTTTTGCTTTCATGTCGTCAATTGTATCTTTGTATCTTGGCATCAGTTTCACATATTTGGCGATGGCGTTCAATGTGAGCATACTAAATGGAATATGGTAGTTATCGGATACGGGATATGTAGCATTGAAGAATGAATCTTTTTCATCTGAGTATGGATAGAAATAACATTGGTACGGCGACTTGGCAAAAAGAAACTCTTTCAGCAGTAACTGGCATCCCTGATATTCAATGACGATGAGTGCATTTCCCCGTTCATGCACATAGGTTTTTGCATCCTGTAATCCCTGTTCGTCCAGATAGGGGCGAAGAACATCCTTGACATAGTCCTCTGGAGAAACGACATAATATCCGCTCCAATCGCGAAGCCATGGTGTGAAAAGCTTATCACCCGTACTTGTGCTTGCCTGTGTGGTATTCACTATCAACTTTTTGATAGCATTCATCCAAGGCTTCAGTGCCATACTTATGGCAGAATCCACACTAAAATATGGGGACTTGCGGATAAGAGGCTCCAACTTTTGGGGTATCATCGCATCGTCCCACAGCTTGAAGTCAATGTCATCGGCACTTAGACCATCCATTATGGCAAGTTTATATCCCTTGGCGTAGAACGAGTATTCCTCTTCGGCTTTTTTATAAAGCTCGTAGTCATCAAGCCCTTCGTCAAAAGCTTTGAAAAGGTCATGCCGGATGCTCTTGAGTGGGGTGTGATGCTCAAGATAGCGGGCGAGTTTTGCCTCCCATGTTATGTTCCTTTTCCGCCCATCCTTCCAATATGCTTTATACTCCTTCATTTAATAAAAAAGTGCTATTAAGTGTTTTTTTACTAAATATAGTCATATCTCGTCAAAATTTCAAAGATTCGGCGAATTTATCCATCTTCCGACATAATTCCGGCATTTGTTTGAGATAGCCAACAAGGGCGTGAATACCAATGTTGCCAGTGATTTCCAGCCGGAAGCGGCAGTCTTTGGCATTGGGATAAATAGTGAGCTGGTCTTTCAAGGGCTGCGAACTATTAAGAATCTCGTCTATCACCAGTTCTGCATCGTTCACCTTAAACGTGGCTCGTGACTTAGTCAGACTATAACTCGGATACTCGGGTTCGGAAACGAAGAACTCACTCGCAACTCCTTCCCTCTCGCATTGTTTCTTGAAGAAAGGCTGAGGCAATTGCCCAATTGACATTTTTGTATTGCGAGGATATACCGACCCATATCCACTGGGGGTCGGCTCCAGCCTCAGATTATACATGAGGATTATGTCTTTGTATTTTGACGTCATCAGCAGGAGATAGCGCTGAATGGCATCCATCCATGGCTGGACTATTCGTTGGAAGGTTTGTTCCCTTGTCATCTGAGCGGCTTCGCACTCCTTGATAATACGTTGGATTACGTCCTCTTCGATGGGTGCAAGGTCGATGTACTCTTCATCCACGACAGAGGCCTCCATTGTTTGAATCTTCATCTGCTTGGCATGATAGGTCATTTCTTCTTCCCTTAATTCCCATTCGAGGGCAAGGTCCATGAGCAGCGTCGAGAGGTCGAGCATGTAGAATTCGTCATCGCGGAGAATGAGCTTGTCAGCTTGATGTGTGGTAGGCATTTCCTTTGATGGTGTGATCTCATACAGGCCAAACGGAGAACTCTTGATGAACCATCTGATGATTTCCATTTGGATTCCTTTATAGGTGAGCAGACAAGTCTGTGTGAACACATCTTTACGCTTGTTGTAGAGATCCAGAAAAGGTTTTAGTGAATAGTAATGTGGCATACGGGTATTCACTTCCTTAGCCGTTTCAGGCCCCACCTCCATCTTGAACGCATTCAGGTCGGCCTTTCGTTTCTTCAGGACATTGCGAAGACCTTGTTCAGAGAAAGAGAATTTTCCATCGGTGAAATCTACAATGGGATTAGGCTCATTGCTGAATTTGCCTGTTTCTCCCATATAGGCTCTGAGGTACTTCAATTCAAGTTCTGTATTTACTGCTCGCTTTACGTCTTCCAATTTCATCTGCTTCCCAGAGAAAATACTGAACCGTTCTTCAAATGCAGCGCGACGCTTCTGTGCATCTTTCTCGCTATGTGCTAAAATCTTTTTCATATCAACATTATTACTACAGTTCTATCAGACAGACGCGCCCCGTCTTGCGCAGCGCATCGTAGTGTTGTTTGTAGGATGGTTCATTGTCGATCACCCAAAGGAGTTTGGTTTTCAGATGGGCAGGAACAGAGGGGATGGGGGCATAACCATCAGTCATGATGATAAGGCCGTCGTAATCGGGATGCTCTGCCACATAATTGACGGGTGCCTGGAAGTTTGTGCCGCCGCGCCCTTTCACCTCAAATGTCTGCTTGTTCTTTTGTGCTTCTTTCAGGGTAACGGGTTCTCCCTGTACATCGAAATCGAACATCAGCACATCTATCTCCTGGATGCCATATTTGAAGAAGGTAGTGATGATGCGGTAGTAACGTCCTAACTCATCTGAACCTACCGACCCGCTGGTGTCGATGGCTACCAGCAGACGTGTAGTGAACTCATAGCGGCTGCCCATCTGCTCGAAACCGAAGCGGCGGCTGGGATACATGCGGGTGAGGTGTCGCTTCTGCGAGAGGATGGAACTTCGGAAAGCACGCAGGGCATTGCGATAGTCAATCTTACCCTCAGCAGCTTTCCGGATGAGTTCCACCATCCCTCCTGGCAGACTTCCCCATTGCGTGGTGCTATGGATGATGTCCGTAATCTGCTGACCCATGAAAGCATCCTCTTCCCACAAAGATGTATAGTCGGAAGACGGGGCAGAGTCGAGAGTTGAGAGTTCTTCGCTTCGCTTAGGCGCAGGCGGAAGAGTATTGAGAGTTGTCTGCGAGCTTCCAGATGACGATGAAGTGCCGCCTACGCCTGCCGCTTCTTGTTCGCCAGAGGAAGGCATTCCTCCCAGACCTTCGATAGGCACAGCGTTTTCGTTGCTTTCTTCAGAATCTGCTCCACCTGACGATGCCCCTTCTGCATTCTCTCCCTGCTCGTTTTGCTCTTTATTTTCGCCACTGCTGCCACCTGCCGAATCTTCACCTTGCTTCTCTGAAGGTTCTGAAGAAGAAGTTGCGCCGCCTTCACCTGCCTCGCCATCGGCACAGGAATCTCCTTCGCTGGGTGCTGGTCCATCCATGTGGATTCCCATCGCGCTCAGTCGGTTGGCATACCACTCGAAGTGCTGTCCTGTGGGCAAACCGAAATCGTGGGGATGTGTCAGACCTGCCCAAGTCAGGTTATAGGCAGGCGCAATGACCATGTCGCTCGCCATCTTCAGAACTATGCCAGGACAACCCAGCGGCTGACGGGAGTAGGGATGCTTCAGCAGAATGCGAATCATCTCCACGCTCAGCAAGGCCCGCAACTGATGGTCGGGCATCGAGTCAATCAGCTCTGGATTGTATTCTATCCGTCCCTGTCCAGAACGCAAGGCGCACAACATATTGGGATTGATGGTCAGCCGGTGCGAACAATAGACGGTGAAAAACAGCGGTTCGGTCAGAAACCACTGCTCCGTCTCTTGTTGTATGCGTTCGAGGGCACTCATAGCGACTGGATAAACTCAATGATTTGCTTATAGGTCTCAGGCAATTCCTTGTTGATGAACAAGAGCATCTGCTTGTAGCCCGTACCGTCGATGAGCGACACAAAGTGGGCGTATGCTTCGCGATGGTTCTTGGCCAGATAATCGTGATAGGCTTTCAGGTTTTCGCGAACCAGTGTGCGCTCCATCGTATCAGCTTGGTCGGTCTCGAAGAAACGGCAAAGGGCATCGTTCACCAATGAGAACTGATGCAACTGATACTTGTCCAGCTGTCGTTTTACGCTCTTGAAGTCGGTGAGCAGTTCCTGCGGTGTGACGAGTTCTTTCTGGAACGAGAGGAACAACTTGGCAGCAGCTTGCACACCTACGATGCCTGCAATAATCTTTTGATGCACAGGCATCGGATTGGGAATGTTCTCCATCGCACGTGCCACTTTCTCCCAAGCTCGTCGGTCGGGGTCTTTCTCCAGTCCCTGCTCCTCCCTGGTGTCACCGCTGCGGTCAAGCAGTTCGGGATTGGCTTGGATGAAGTTGATGACACGCTCGTCCAGTCCCTTGCGCGTTGCCCACAGCAGCCATTCCTCCACAGATGGGCGGAAAGTGTAGATGTTGAAACGCGACACGAGGGCAGGGTCGAGGTCAGTCAGCTGGTACTCGTCGCCATCGTTGCAGGCAGAGATGATGCGACTGCCCTCTGGCAACATACGCCCTGCCAACTTGCGGTTTAGCACGAGGTCCATCACCGTTTGTAAGATTTCCGGACGGGCGCGGTTCAACTCATCAAGGAACAACACAATAGGTTGTCCATCGACAGGGAACCAATAAGGTGGCATGAAGGTCGTCTTGCCCGTCGCCTCGTCTTTGTTAGGCAAACCAAGCAGGTCTCCAGGGTCACTCATCTGTCCCAGGAACAAGGCTACGACGCGCATACCTTTCGCCTCAAAATAGTTTGTCAGGATCTGCGACTTGCCGATGCCATGTCGGCCTGCCAGCATGATGTTCTGCCATGAAGGAGTCACCTCCAGGAGGGTCTCCAGTTCTTTTGTGTTGATTGCTATTGCCATAATAACTATAATTGTTGTTCAATAAAATCAATGGAGAGGGAAGGTTTTGCCTTCTGTCGCATTTGCTCTTGTGTCATTGATATCATATGTTTGTTCCATGCAAAATGGAGGAAATGTTTTTTATTCTTCGTCCGTAATGAGGCCATTCAGGAAACGTTCATCCATACGTCTTATGGCATCTCTGTATTTGGTATGGTCCACCCATTCATTTCCGACAAGAACCTGAGGTTCATGATTTTCAATTTGGCGCCCTTTGTAACCACGGGAGATATAGTAATCGGCAACAATGAAGACAAATTCATCATTCCAGTCAAAACCACATACCTCACGGTTTTCGCCTTCTGGAACAAAGATACGTCCTACTAGCTGTTGGCGATTGCCCATTTCTTTCAACTCAACGAAAAGCATATCACCCACACGTTTCTTCACCTCAAAGAAACGAACTGGTTCACCTTTCTTTTTCAGAATGTATGTGCGACTCCAAAGGAATTTCGTTGGCTCTTTAGCATTATTCATATCCAATACTTCTTTGATTCTTTTCTAATATAGTCACTTTACCTTTAAAATTCAATTCACTTATCATTTTTCTTCATCTCGACATTCAAGTTCCCGTAGTGTTGTCGAATGGCATAGAGCAGGGGCTCACTATTATCGGACTCGGTGGTGATGACGAGACGATCAGTAGCTTCACGATCCAAATATTGGATATTACCGCGATAGAACTCCGTGTCGCTGCCTACAAGCACTTTCATTAGTGCGCGTTGGGGCACATAGAGACCCAGTCCGTCCTCTTCGTTCTCAGGTATGCCAAAGCGCTTACAGAGGTCGCGGATAAGAGTTTCCACGGCATCGAGACTTGTGGTATTGCCTGTGAGGACATACTCGTAGGTGCCGGGATTAGGTTCGCCTGGGTCATCGCTGTCGTCCCATTCATCTTTGAACGCAATATCCCCAGCCATATCGTAGTATCCCTTGGCTTTCTGCCTGTTGATGAAGATGCCCTGCTTCTCATCTCCCCAATTGTATTTCTGATATAATGCGTATGCAGCCCAGCGGTTTCCTTTGTCGCAGAGTTCTCGTAACGTAGGCACACCCTCGATAAATTCTGCCATACTTTCTTCTCCTCGCCGAACACGTTCAATGTATATCTGTTCTTCTGTTCGACAGTCAAAATATGATATTTCTTCCTGGAAACGGAGGAGTTCTTCATCTGTGAGGTTGGGAATATCCGCAGCAATAGCTTTAATGAGTTGCCACTCTTCATCGGAGAGTTCTGTATCAAGAATGTCTCTTCGTTCAATTGGCACATCTTCGCCTGTTTCCTCGTCCTTGAAGGCTTCTGTCCAGAAGTGAAAATGACTTTTGAGCATCTGGCTCAGTCTTTCAATGTTTGTGTTCATATTGTCTGGTTTTAAACGTTATACAATAATATAGTCACTTAGCAAGAAAAACTTTTCTTGCTATTTTTTCTGATATTGTCATACGAACGCAACTGCTACTCCTTGTCGTTAGCAGAGTCAATCCGATAAAGGAATGTTCCGATTCTTTCTTGATAGGCCATTTATGCGAAATTATTCTTTTTCCTTAATGTCAAGGTCTTTTAAAGCATCGATTTCCTTTACATGACCAATAATGCCTCTCATAGCTTCTTTATCCCCCCACATCATATTAATGTAACATACGGAAGAATACATTTCTAATTCTTTCCAACGCCATTCTCGACTGGGATTACCTTTCACATCACTATCATATCGACCTTGATCAATTATAATCATATTTCCCAGCCTATCGCTTTTCCCTCTCCATTTATATGGGAATGTCTTTTGCAATTCAGTAATATCCATTCCCCCTTTTTTTTCTACAAATTTCTTAATTATTTCATAAACTAAGGAGCCTTTTCCATAATCGCCTTCACCATTAATTGAATAGTGGGTGTTATCTCTTCCTGAACCTTTTCCATCCAATTTTTTAATTTGTTCTTTAAGTTCGTTAAACGTTTCTACTTCTTCATCACTTGCTAATGGGTCCTGCGAACGGGCATCAATAGACAATTCTATCAATTTTTGATTATTTGTCCAAAAGTCTTCCAATAATTTGCGCAAATCTTCACTCATTGCCATAATACTACTATTTTGAGAAAAATTTATACTTAATCCTTTTATGTATTCATCTAAAATAAAACGTTTTCGCGGTTGTATTGACTCATCCTTTGACAAAGGTAAAAGAATGTTATCTAACAAATCCTGATAATTCACCTGTATGTATTTCTTACAATTACATTCAGCATTGTCATATGAATTAAGTGTTGCAGAATCAATGGGAGTAAGATAAACAAATATTAAGTTCTCTTCATCATACAATTGTTTATAGTGGTTGTAATACGATTTCGTTTGGCTAATTTTGCTCTTGCCAGCATTATGCTCATCTGAATATACTTTATTTTCAATTACAACATATAGATTCTTAGCATTTGTATCATTCAGTTGATAATTAACTTCAATAAAGATATCACTTCTTCCATCTTTTACCTTATCCTCAAGTTTTACTTTTGCATAATTAACAGTAAAATTTCCAACTAACAAGGATCGTTTTATTGTTTCCGGAAAATGCGAATCTTTTTGGTGACCAGATCTTTTTATTAGTAAATATAACAGGTTTTCATTTGCTATTGCAAAAGTTTCTGGATCTTCAAAAAGCCATTTTAGAAAATGTGAATGATAATTTTCTTTCCTGTCAACATGTAAAATCTCTAAAAAAGATTTTTCCTCAAAATACCTATATAGCACCTTTACCGAATCATCTTTGCGATAGTTCAGTAGCATGGTATAAACATCTTTGAACTCAGATTCTTCCATAACCAATTAACAGACTATTAATTTCTTACTATGTACAGTTCCTCAAATACGTTTCTTATCATATTATATATCATAAGGTTTCGTATATCAGCATGATTGTCCATGCCTTAATATCCAAATTATGCGGATTAGGACTCTGAATCGTGTATTTGATGTCCTTCACTGTTATCTTGTCTGCATTAACCAACTATATAGCGAAGGACATCATAAAATCAATCCCAATAGTCGTCGCGATATTCTCCTTTATAGTAAAGGTCCATTGCATAGCCCTGTTTCAGATATTGGGCAAATTCTTCTGAGGAGAGACTAGAGGGAGTTATCTCAACGGGGCCTTTCTTGAAATCAACCTCATTCAAGGTACTAGGGAATATAACCTTCTGCAATGCCGTGCAACCAGCAAAGGAATTCACGTCTATTCGATGCAATGAATCGTGAAAAGTGATGGTGGTCAACGATGTACAGTCTTGAAAGGCGCCTGAACTGATTTTTGTGATGTATTCACCAAAACTTACTTCAACCAAATCCTCGTCACCTTTAAAAGAATATGGTGAAACTATACTGTTGGTATTCATGAGGTAACTCTCTCCATCTTCGCTCTTCCTTTTGAGAGAAACGATGTACTTTGTTAAATGTAGAGGCATAACTTTTACGACAATTCCCTATACATTGCGAGGTTTTAATTTCATTTTGATTGTTTCCTTTGATATTAGTCCAGAACCTGGCCGGTCCAATCCCAATAGATTGTCTCTTCAGGGCCAATTTTAACCATCATATCCTCTCCATTGTCATTAGAGACATAAAAGAAGAGGGCACCTTCTTTGTTCTGTCGACAAAACTCTATTTCTGCATCTGCGAAATGAGAATACTTCTTAAGGCCGGGCAGTTGCTCACGCATAATGGCAATAAGCTCGTTTACCGTATAACTTGTTCCGTTGATGTTATAAGTTTTTACCATCTTATTTCATTTGGTTGAGACCTAATATAGTCACTTCGCTTGAAAAATTCAAACTATTTGGCCATTTCTTTCAATTTCTCCCACACTTTCACCATTGCCCAGGTGTCGAGTTTGCAGTAGTTGAGAAGGGCCTGCCTGCTGGCTTTTGCCTCTTCGGGCTCCATGTCTTTGATGCGGGGGAAGATGGTCATCGCATCACTACCGTTCTGGCAACGCTCATCGAGGTTGTAGTAGTTGAGACTTGGCTCATCGGGGAAGAGGGCTGGCAGCACACTCTTGATAGAGAACGAGCCTCCCATTGCAGGAACGTAGTAGTCACCAGCTCGGAAGGGATCGATGAGGTCAACGATGTGGTCAGCAATATTCAACAGATGCGGGGCAAGGTCGGGATACAAAGCAGCTAACTCGCGTATGCGTCCACACTCGAACATTTTATTATAGGCTAAGGTACAGGCATCTTTGGGGATGTCCTTGCAGAGTTGTTCTGCCAAAGCACGGCGTGGGTCGCTGCCGTTGCTGGGAGCCAAAAACTCACGATGCTCATACTTAGCTGTCTCACTCTCCTTGATATGCAGGGAATACTGGAAAGTGATTTGTCCGTAAACCTTTGCCCCATCATACTGCGGCACAGCATCCTGCATCGTCTCGAAGTCGAGAAAGTAGAGCGGATAGGTGAGTTTGTCCAGAAACTCTTTGATGCCTTTCGGATTGATGTACTCACGACCAGTCTGCGTTGCCTCTATCTGCATCTGTTGTTTATCGTTCAGCTTCACAGAGACCAGATCGTCGAAAAGGATTTGCCCGTTATGATAATAGTCGAGCGCCTTCTTGAACGACATGCGATAGAGGTCGAAGACGGTCGGTTTGTCCTCTGGAATGCCGTGCTGACGTTTGCAATAGTCGAGGAAGGCACATTTGTAAGGCTTCGCACAATGTTCGGAGAGGTCGAGTTCAGGTTCGGTCTCATTATTGATGACCTTCAAAGCCAGCTTGACAGAATTAGGCACTTTCAGGTATTCGTTCTCCACCATCTCCTTCAAGTCGATGACGGCAAAGAGTTTCTGGAGGTCGAGTTCCCCTTGCCGCACATAGTTGCTATTGAGGCAAACAAGGTAAGTGCCTTTCACTTTCACTCCGCATTGTGTCAGCAACCATTTCTGATAGGCAATATCAGGCGCATATTTCTCAAGTTTCGATTCCTGACCATCTTCTTCAGGGAAGCTGCTGCTCTTCACTTCGTAGATGTCCCAACCGTCGCCGTTCTTGCGCAGGATATCGACAGCGCAGTAATGGTCTTCGAGAGCGAACGAAGCCTCACAGATGTTCTCTACGCCTTCCTGCATCCACCGCTGCGTCTGCTCAACCATCGCAGAGAGGTCAAGACTGCCGTCTGGCTTTTCCACATGTGCCTCCTTGAAGTCGCCAAAGAGTCCCATAGCCAAATCGCCCACCATGTTTCCTTGTTCAAAGCGGGCTTCTACTCCAGCGTCAATAGTAGCCTCTTCGGGCTTGAACACTTTTAACCACAAGTTCTTGGGACACTGGCAGAAAGCTGTGTATCGGGATTTTGACAGTCCTTTCATGGATATGTTTTTTTTACAATTTTGTTTTTAATTGCCACAAAGATATGAAAAAGCACTAGTGTCTCTTAATATATGTCTTGATGGTTTGGCTAATCTTTATTGTGGTTTTGAATATCATACGCACATTTTTAAAGTTATCAATACGCGCACAAAGAGTGTGAGCCTTCCGACATTCCCTGTCAGTAGGTTCTGGAATACCTGTATATTGGAGAATGGAGAAAAGAAACGGCTCACACCTATGGGTGCTGATATACGGACGGTCTTTCCCCATGGGAGGGGAAACGGACACGGGTATAGTCATCCATCAGGAGGAACGCCTTTCTGCTTCTGTCCTATATACACGCAAATTTTCCAGATTTACTGACGGACGGAGCTTGGTGCTTCCTCGTTTGTCGCCAACACCCGCTTAGGGGGTTGCGGCGGCAAAGATAAGGAAAGTTTTTGAAACTTGTTCCATTGTGAGCCGTTTTTTTAAAAATTTTTTTAAGCCGTTTCTTTCTCGCGGGCAAAGTTAGGTCTTTTTTCTGGTTCGAACACCCGTTTTTTTAGTCCATTTCATTAGTCCATTTAGTCCTTTTGCAGTTTTTGGGCAAATAACACAAAAAAAGAACGTGGACTCTTACTTTCGTCTACGTTCTTCGAGGTATCGGCAAACACCTAACACGCTATATACGAGTAAAAAGCCCACGCCATCAGCGTGAGCATCCTGACTTTATACTCCTGCGTGTTCTTTTTATTTTTGCCGAAATTCGAAGAACAAGATTCTAAGCGGACGCTTTCTTCTATATGTTGTTATGCGGTTTTGTTACATAGGCATGTGGGGATTTTATCGTTTGTTCTATATAAGTAAGTAACTACACAAAATTATCTTATACAATGATGTCTCTTCTCTTCGCCGCAAGCGGCTTGTTTTTTCGGACAATAATTTCCAATAATTAACGATAATTTTATCCAATAATTATTATTGGAACCAATTTTTGGAAATTATTGGTAATTATTGTCCGAGAAAAATGCGGCTTGCCGCATCATATAAACTATTTTTGTTCACCTACTTAATAGCATTGCATCAAGTTGTTTGTGTCAAGAACCAAACGTGCCATGCGACTAATGCTTCACATGAAGATCCTCATGCCGAAGGGCTTCCAGACGTTCATGACTCAAGATACCAGCTTCCCAAAGGCGATCGGACTCGGCATCTAACCGTTCTTGAAAATGCTGAGTGAGAACTCGTTGAATTTCTCGTGCATAATCTTCGCTGTTGTTGAAAGAAAAGAGTTTCAACAAGTGCATTTGTGTCGGATTGAGTGCTGTGGTTTGCATAATTCTTGTATTAAATCGTTTGCAAAGATATGGCATAATCTCAACTCTTCCAAATATTTCCTCGATTTTTTCTTCTTGGCTGATTATTCCGTGGCTTCCACCACACCACCGCCAAACACTTCTTTGGTCCAGCCGGCGGCAATGTAGGCGGCACGGGTTCCTTGCGGAACGGTGAGGACGCAGTCGTTGGGAATTCCACAGAAGACGTTAGTGCCCAAGGTAGGTGGAGTCGTGGCATGAGAAACGACGGACATGAACTTGCAATCCTGGAAGGCGTTATTCTCAATCATGGTTAGGGTGCTTGGCAATTCGATGGACGTCAAAGACGCGTTCCAATTGAAAGCAAAAATGCCGATACTGGTAATGCCTTCGGGCAGGTGGATGTGCTTCATGTGCCAGCATCCTTCGAAGGCTCCATACGCGAGGGCGGTGGTTTCTTGGGGTACCACAGTGGTTTGGCACCCTGCAATGAGCCGGTTGGTGGCAGTTTCCATGATGGCATTGCAATGGTTGCGCGAGTCGAACACGGAATTTTCTTCAGACACCTCGATGCTCACCAAATTGGGGCATGTAGCCAGAAAATTTCCACCGATGGCACGTATGCCTTTACCGACGTGGATGGATTGAAGGTTTTTGCATCCATAGAACACATAACTTTGACATACCTCTACGTGGTCGGGGATGTCCATGTGGATCAGGCTCTGACATTCTTGGAATGCATTGTGCCTAATAATTTTAATGGATGGAGGTATATGGATGGATTGTAGATTTTTGCAACCTTGGAACTCCTTCTCTTCTATCGCTTCCAGTCTCGTGAAACACTCAAACTCGTTGAAGGAAATAATGGTGGTGTCACCCCGAAAGACACTGTCCAAATGGGGCACATGGGCTGCTTCTTTCAGACTCAGTTCCCCATCGCCATTTGTGTCCCAATGGGCGACGCATAGTGCCTTGACAGCAGGGTCGGCAAAGTCGATGGGGGCATCGTCGGCAGATGATGTGTGGAGAAAGAATGCCACAAGGGCTATAATAGCCAATATGGGAAGGGCGATGAAGGCGAAACGAAGCATTTTGGAGTGGGAAGCATCGTGATTGTAAGGTGCCTCGTGATGCGAGGCGGGCTCAAGATGCTTGCTTTCCTCTTTCGGCACAAATGCTTTTCCTTTCTGTGCCTGCTGCTGAAAGACTTCCCAACTTTCGACACCGATAAATTGTGCCAAGAGGTCGAGGGTGGATGTACGTGGAGTGACAGGTTCTGACAGATAACCCCACAGACGTTTCAGTGTGGTGGTGCTGACCTTCTGATGCAGTTTCTCAAAGATGGCATCCGAAAGGAAGTCGAAGTCTTTGGGTGTCCGCATCTTTCTGTCGGCTACGGTCTCAATGGCTTCGCGGAGCTGCGCTATGACTGTGTCTTGTGTGTCCATGTCTGGTTTGTCTTAAATAGTGGCAAGTTTCTTTAAGCCGCGAACGAAATCAGGGGTGGCAACAATCTTACAATTCATCGATGATGGACTCTGCTGTTACGCCTTTCAAAGATCCGTCCTGCATTTGACGAAGCTGGCCGAAGGCGTGGTCAATCTTTTTTAGTGTCTTTTCTTTGCCCGTCGCTGGCCTTTTGGTGATGGTTGCACCAGACAAGGACCATCCCATTTTGGATATCATTTTCGTAAAGAAACCAACATCCGCATTTGGTATGTCAATGGTTATTGCTGTCATCCTTTCTTATTGTTTAAGTTTTTTCTGATTGCAAAGATATACCAAAATCTCGACTCCCCCAAATTTCTCGTTGCTTTTTTGTTTCACAGTGTTGAGGGGTTGTATTTGCTCTTCAACCGTAATATGCGGCTGGTTGTACTATTGTAATGTCATGTTCATAAAAAAAATAAACTTACCCTGAGCGCGCTGTTCTTACGGGAAGCGGGGTAAGTATGTTGCTACAAAGGTAAGGCATTTATTTGGATTGTGCAAGGAATTTGAGGAAATAGTAAATAAAATACACTTTTCCAATATAAATATCATGGTTTTCTAACACTTTTCCAAGTAAATAATGGTACAAATATAACATTTTTCCAAGATTTGAAAAGCGCATTTTCGATGACTTATAGTGTTTTTATTCGGTGGAAAGGTTTCTGATTATAGTACAAGAGAAACAGTCTAATCCCAATTATTGAGCATTGAGCATTCCATTTTTAATTAAGACTGATATAATATGGTCACAAACAAGAAAAAATCAAAAAATCAGGGTAACTTTTTTTGCTTATTCTCGTTATTTTATTATTACTGTCCTTTTTCGGTTCACCAGTAAAACCCTGTGTGGGGATTTGGATAAATCCTATAAATCTGCAGAATCAGCTTAATCATCCCAAAGGGGTATGTTTTTATATAAACAAGTTCCTGCGGAACGATTGAGCAGATTAAACAGATTTTTGCTTATGGGTAAGCCATTACTCGGATTGATTCTGATTAATCGGATTAGAGCCTCGCGCGGCTCTTGCAACTATCCGGATGGGCTTTCGCCAAGAAAGGGGAATTCTGCCGAATCAGCAAATCCGTGGTTTTATTACTTGAGAGTGTTTTTGTTTAAGACAGACACATGTGTTTACGAGTGAGCCCCTTTTTCTCGCCGTAACTTTGCAGCAGATTCAGTTGAAAATTGAAAACTAAAAGTATAAGCCACTTTTGCTAACAAGAGACGATCTGAAAGACAGGTGACTTATACTTTTAGTTTTTAGTTGTTCACTTTTCACTTATTTTATAATGAGTTTGTCGCTTCCTGCTGCCTTGAAACTCATGTCGAGTCCTTTGACGCTGTGTGTCAATGCACCGAAGGAGATGAAGTCAACACCAGCCTTGGCGTAAGGAATCATCGTGTCGAAGGTGATGCCGCCAGAGGATTCGGTTTCAGCACGACCTGCCACTATTTTGACTGCCTTCTCGGTGTCAGCAGGGGTGAAGTTGTCGAACATGATGCGGTCGCACCCCTCGGCAAGGGCTTCGTCAAGTTCCTTGAAGTTGCGCACCTCACATTCTATCTTGAGGTCTTTCCCATGGTCTTTGCAGTATTGCTTGGCACGGGAGATGGCGTTGTGAACACCTCCGCAAAAGTCGATGTGGTTGTCCTTCAGCAGAATCATGTCGAAGAGTCCGATGCGGTGGTTCATGCCACCACCAATCTTCACGGCTTCCTTTTCGAGCATACGCATGCCAGGAGTGGTCTTGCGAGTGTCGAGCACACGAGTCTTGGTGCCTGCATCGATGAGTGCCTGCTGATACTTGTGGGTCATGGTGGCAATACCACTCATGCGCTGGAGGATGTTGAGCATGAGGCGTTCTGTCTGAAGGAGACTCTGCTCTTTACCCTTGACGGACATGACGATGTCGCCGGGCTTCACATGGGCACCATCCTGAATATACACTTCCACCTCCATCGTGGGGTCGAAGCGGCGGAACACCTCTTTGGCTATCTCCACACCGGCAAAGATGCCCTCTTCTTTGATGAGGAGTTTGCTTTCGCCGTAGGCATCGGCAGGGATGCAACAGAGCGTGGTGTGGTCGCCATCGCCAATGTCTTCGGCAAAAGCGAGGTCTATGAGTTTATCGTTGAGTTCTTCTACGCTTAACATATTAGTTGACAATTGAAAGTTGACAGTTGAGAGTTATTCTGAATTAGGAATGAGGAATGAATTGTGGCAGTTAGCATGGAGTATCTATTACTCATTTTTCATTCTTTCATTTCTAGAGTATCGTCGTTAACTTCTTTCACTTCGTCACTTCAGGATTTGGGTTACTTCTTTTTTCTCTTAATGTAGTCAGAAGGCTTTTTGCTGTTTTCGAAATACCAAGCAAGACCAATCTTCACACCAAACTCACTCTTGTCGGAGAAATCGGAGAGGGACACATCATAATAAAGGGATGGCTCAACCGTAAGGTGGCGATTGAGGAAGAAGCAATAACCCACTTCAGGGGTGATCTGCACATCGTTGAAGTTCGGAGCCTCATGCACATATTTTGCACCAGCCTGAAGGAAAAGCCCATTCTGCTTGATGAGATAGCGAAGTTTGCCACCCACATAGAACTTCTGCATGTCGGAGTTGTGATAGTCGAAACCTGCCTCAGCAATCGCCATCCAAGCCTCCTCAAACATATAGCCGCCATTCACACCAAGGTTGAAACGTGCCTTGTGGGACTTGCTATAGGAGAATCCTGCAGCGTTAGTGTTAGCCGCCAGATAGTACTTGCCTTTTTCGAACTGCGCGAAGGCACTGCTCATGCCAACGAGGGCAAAGATGAGTGTTAAAACGATTTTCTTCATACCATTATGATTTATCAATTGTGAATTATGATTTGGATTGATATTGTTCTTTCTTATATAGTGCCCATGCCAAAGCACCGCAAATGGCTACATAGCCAAGGATGTGGGGCAGATAGGTGAGCCATGTGTTCCACACGATGCCGTTGTAGAGATAAAATCCTAATCCTACAGCAAAGAACGCGACGGGTTGCCAAATGTACCGTTTCATCGTGCATATTGCTTTTTAGCCCACAGGATGTACCACACAAGTACGCCCAACGTGACAAGACCACCGAGCACATAAGCAATCGTGTGGTTGAGTTGGAAGCCCTCTGGGGCAATGAGTATATAGGTGGAGCATACGATGGTCATCCACAAGGCTGGCACCAGCGAAATGAGGAAGGCAAATTTTTGTGTTCTCTCTGCTGCACTGCGTCTGGTCAGCCATGCCGTCACAGCCCATAGGGTAAATACAGAAAGGCTCTGGTTGAACCATGCAAAGTAACGCCACAGGATGTCGAAGTTGACGAAGATGAAAGCGCCGCTAATGACAAAGATGGGCAACGACAGCAACAAACGCTTATAGATCTTATTCTGCTTGTAATGCATGAAATCTGCAGCAATCAGACGGGCACTGCGCAATGCTGTGTCACCACTGGTGATAGGTGCAGCCACTACGCCAAGCACGGCAAGAATGGCACCCACTGTGCCAAGCCAAGAGGAACAGACACTATTGACCAGAATGGCAGGATTGGGATTGCCTGTTCCGCCATTGGTCATCACAGCCCACAATTTCTCGTAAGGTGCTGCAGTGTTGTCCATACCGAATTGTGTCACATCAAATGCATCGGCAAACTTGATGGCTGCTGCTGCCCAGATGAGTGCAACAACACCTTCAGTAATCATGGCTCCGTAGAAAATGGGACGTCCATACTTCTCATTTTTCATACAACGTGCCATCATTGGACTTTGGGTGGCATGGAAACCACTCACAGCACCACAGGCAATCGTGATACAAAGCCCTGGAAAGATAGGCATCGTGGAAGTTGGATGATGATTGCTGAATGCTTCCGTGATTTCAGGCATGGTGCCATCTGCCATAAAAATGCCGTACCCCACTCCCACAGCCATGATCAGCAATGCCACACCAAAGATAGGATAGATACGACCTATCAGTTTATCAACAGGCACCACGGTGGCAAGCATGTAGTAGGTGAAGATGGTGATGACCCAGAAGAGGTTTTGCCCAAACACTGTGTCACCACCAATCATGTTGGCAAGAAGTCCTGCAGGTGTGGTAGCAAACACAGCACCCACCAGAATCATCAACACCAAAGAGAGGATGCGCAATGCCATTCGTGCCACAGAGCCCAACTCATCGCCGACAATCTCCGGTAAACTGGCACCATTCTTGCGCAGACTAATCATACCCGACATATAGTCATGCACAGCGCCACCAAAGACGCAGCCCAACACAATCCACAAGTATGCGGATGGACCAAACAGAATACCCTGAATAGCACCGAAGATAGGACCTGTGCCCGCAATATTCAGAAACTGAATAAGAAAAACCTTCCATGTAGGCATTGGCGTGTAATCGACGCCATCCTGCGATGTGTAACACGGTGTCTTCCGCTGAGGGTCAGCACCAAAAACCTTATCAACAAATGCTCCATAAAGAACGTAGCCCAAAACGAGGAGCAATAAAGAAGCAATAAAAGTAACCATTTTTTTTAAATTATTGCAAATTCACCACAAAAGTACGGAATAATCCTTACCTTTGCAAAAAATTTAGTGTTAATAATGACTAATCTACATAAAGCATTTCTTTTATGGGCGTTTTTGAGTCTTGTGACGACAACACTCTATGCACAAACCACGGAAGATGCCCGTACTAAATATTTATACGAAAAAGAGCATCCGCTACGCGAAACGCGTGCTGTCTGGCTCACCACCATCGGAGGACTCGACTGGCCTCGCATCCAAGCCATCGATGCCAGAAGCCGTGAGCGACAGAAGCAGGAACTCATCCGCATTCTCGACCAATATCAACGTGCCAACATCAATACCGTCATCTTCCAAACTCGTGTGCGCGCTGCCCTCCTCTACCCTTCCAAGATTGAGCCTTGGGAACTGAGCCTCACGGGAGCAGCAGGGAAAGACCCTGGTTATGACCCGTTAGCATTCTGCATCGATGAGTGTCACAAGCGTGGCATGGAACTGCATGCATGGGTGGTGTGCATTCCCATTGGCACCAAAGAACGACAAGCAAAATACGGTGCAGCCTCCCTCACAAGAAAGCGTCCAGAACTGGTGAAGACCGCCAAGGGAGGTGAGATGTTCATGATTCCTGGCAAACCAGAAACGGCTGACTACATTGCCAACATCTGCAAGGAGATTGTGGAGAATTACGATGTGGATGGCATCTCTCTTGACTACATCCGCTATCCAGAATCCATCTACAATTTCTCTGACGAGAACCTCTACCCACGTTCTTCTTCTCAGAGCAAGGCAGACTGGAAGCGCGAAAATATCACCCGCATCGTGCGCCGCGTTCACGATGTGGTCAAACCCATCAAGCCATGGGTGAAACTGAGCAGTTCACCCATCGGAAAATACAAAGATACAAGCCGTTATAGTGCAGGCGGATGGAACGGTTACAATGCGGTGTGGCAAGACCCCATCTTATGGCTGAAAGAAGACTGGCAGGACCTCCTTTTCCCCATGATGTACTTCACAGGCAACAACTACTATCCCTTCCTCTTCCAGTGGGCAGAAATGGCAAATGGCCACCCCATCTGCCCCGGACTCGGCATCTACTTCCTCGACCCTCGTGAAGGACGTTGGACGCTCAACGAAGTGCGTGCCGAGATGCACACTGCCCGCAACAGCGGCATCGGCGGCATCGCCTTCTATCGTGGTGAATTCCTGACAAACAACACAAAGGGCATCTACGATACCACCTGTGACGAGTTCTTCCCCTATCCTGCCCTCACCGCCCGCATGACCTGGATGGGTGACACGCTTGCGCCAACAGCCCCCACATCTTTATATTATAAGGACGGCATCCTCTACTGGAAAAGCCCCCTCCATACCCTCTCTAACTCCCCCTGTGAGGGGGAGGATGGGAGGGGGCCTCTCTACAACATCTATGGTTCCAACACCTATCCCGTCGATGTGACCAAGGCAGAAAACCTCCTTGCTGCACGTGTCACCGATACTCAATGGCAACTCAATGCCCGTGCCCAAAAGGTGCGCCATTATGCCGTCACAGCCATGGATCGCCTTGGCAACGAAAGTCCCGCCGCACAAGAGGAGAAGCCCACCATTGAATTGCCAGAACACATCAATGTGCCACGGTTGATTAACCGTGATTTGAAAGGTGCGTCCAAAGCAACTGGCAAGAAGAACAAAAAGACGAAAAAGAAAAGAACCTAATCCTGTTCCATTTCCTTTCCTGTCCATTCTTCTCCATCAATCAGGTAAGTATCAGTACCTATGACCTTAAAACCAAGAGAGTCGTAACAATGGAAAGCAGAGGGATTGTTGTCAAACACACCAAGCGTTATTTTCTGGACACCAAATTCTTCTTTCGCTTTCTTGATGACCATTTGCAGCATCTGCTTACCATAGCCCTTGCCCGATTCGTATCTTGGGGATTGATTTCCTGTTTCATGTTTTTATTGATTATTTCATATTTCTCAGATAATCCTTTACCTCTTCACTATTTCCCATCTCAGTTGCAAGTTTAGGACAGGCATTCATTTCATCCACGAGAGGACAGTCGAAGGGGCACAATATCACAATTCTTTCTGATAGATGAAAGCCTTCAGTTGATCATTGAACATTTCAGGTTGTTCCATGTGGATAAAGTGTCCGCAGGTGGTCAGTTCGGTGTATTGGAGGTTTGGATACAGGCGCTCCATCTTCTGCCATTTCTCATTTAGCGTAGCACCTCATTTTCTTAAACACAACCACCTCTGCATCTGCGCCATCTTTTCCATATTCGCTCACAAGCAGGCAATGCTCATCACCAGCGATGCCAAAGCAGCGCCCATCGCCCTTCTCCACCTGTGTGCCCCAATAGGTGGCATTGTCGTCGAGAAGTCTGACACAGTTGCCGTTGATGTGATACTCCACATTAACAAACGAGCCTTGCAGCACGAAGAGATTGTCTATCTGCGGCATACCAGGAATGTGGAGGGCATTGACCTCATCGATGAGTTCCTTCTTCAGGGGCGATGTGGCATGGGGAAGTTGATCGGCTGGCAGTTGCCAACGCTTGAGATTGGGATAATACTGCAAAAGCATGGTCTTGTACTCCTCACGGCTGAGACTCTGACCTGTGTGACTGTTGTAATCATCCACAAACTGCGCACAATACTCTGCCATCTCCTCCATCGTGAAGTCACCCGTGAAGGCACCATCCTTGTAGCAGTAGATACAATACTCTTCGTTTTTACTTCCATCAGCATTAGTGCCGAGCACATCTGCTGTAAGCGGCATCCCGCAACTCTGACAAAATTTCATTTCTCTATTCATTTTATTAAGTAGGTAAACCAAAATAGTTTATATAAAAAATTAATGATTTAAGTTTCGGATGTTCCAAACGCTTCATTTTCAACAACGAATAAAACGAATC
>SAMEA3663273__coassemble_116_pt1 | contig 19379 bp, 14 predicted proteins | sample SAMEA3663273__metabat2_low_PE_014 | metagenome-assembled genome bin SAMEA3663273 (sample SAMEA3663273) | pig gut metagenome | biome: pig gut; feature: pig-associated habitat; material: faeces | place: China | collected 2013
GCGTGAGGTCTTGCTTGAGATAGAGTTTCTCCTCTTCTACAACACGTTCCAATTCTCCTTCTGAAATGGGGGGGAATTTTTTGAGCATTATATCCGCTGACAGTTCTGTTTCCTTTTCCACCTTGATAGGGCGAAAGTTCCAACTATAGTGTAGCACCATCAGCCAAAGCAGTATGGTAGACACGTAGTAAACAATGTCGCTTACCACACTGGCGTGGAGCGAAACAACCAACCACGACAACTGACTGATGATGGCGAAGAGGAAAACGGGTTTCAGCCATGACACATCGATATCGTCGATGTTCGAGAAGTTCTTACGCACATAACTCAGGTAGTGCCTCGTCTTCACAATGCCTATAATCACTATCGCCCACGCATAACACCAAAGGAAGACCGCATAAGCATAGATGATCCACTGCTCAGGTGTCATTATATATAATAAGGTAAAAAGGGCAAATGGTATCGCTTGCAAACCGAGTTTTCTCCAGGTCATCCATCCAGGCTGAACCACTTCGCTGATAAATACGGTATAAGTCAGTGCCGACCATCCATCTATCAGCATAATCCAATTGAGCACTTCCTGTGTGTACATTCCTCGGAAAGTCATCACGATGTCTTTCAAATTCCATACCGCCCAAATGGTCATAATCCACCCCAAGACGGTCTGAAATCTTGTACGCTCCTTGCGCCACAACAGAATATGCAGAGCAAAGATGCCAAAGAAGGCTGTTGATATACCTATCAGTAGTGCCGATATGTTAGTGTAATTCTGTTCCATACTGCAAAGTTACCACTTTTTATAGCATTCAGCATCACCTTTCGATGCGCCAAAGCATAAATATTTACGTATTGACGTACGAAATTGTTTTATTGAACGAAACGCGACACTTCCGAGCAAGACCTCGAAAGTGGATTTTGACTAACTTTGCCAACAAGATTTCGAACAATGAGACTTTTTAATAACTATCACAATTATAAATTAATTATTACGACTATGAAAAAGAGTATTTCACTAATTATGTTCCTGCTTTCGTGCATGGCTGTATGGGCGCAGGAGGTTTGTTATTTGATTGGCACCGACGGTGTGTTTGAGGCAAACCATGCCTCAGCCACGCTTACAAAGAACGAATCCGGCGAGTATGTAGGTGAAGTGGCGTTTGCCACTTTCTGGGATGGGGCGAGTCTTAGGACCCACGAGTTCACCATCACCACCAAGTTAGGTGAGACTGCCGACGACTGGGAAAGCATCGAGAGAAACCGTTACTGTCCTAATGCGGGAGATTATCAAATCAGGCTCAACGAGGAGAAAGAGCTGTACACGAAATATGACTACAAGCAGAATCTCACTCTCACACTGTGGGGAGAAATAGACAAGCCACTTTGGGTGAAAGTGACACTGAAAAGCGAGGATGAGGGAAGCATTATCATCTATGAGTCTAAAGAAGAGGACCCTGATGTTACGGCAGACTACACTCCTATCGACTTAACTCAAGGTGCTCACTTCACAGTGACCGTCAACGAGGCTGGTTCGCTGAAGCAGCGCTTAGAGAATGCCGTGTTCCAGACCGACTATGACTTGGTGGACTATCTGACGGTCAAGGGCAAACTGGGCGGTGCCGACATGGCCTACTTGCAGGCGCAGGAAGGACTGGTTTCTCAGTTGCAATACCTCGACATCTCGCAAGTGGAACTGGTGTATGACGACGAACCTTACTTCCAGAATTCTCATGGCGGTTTCTACAATCGTCACACTAATGTCTTCACGCTCTCGTCTGAGAATTATGACGAACAAGGCTCTGGCGGCATGCAAGGTCAGGTGTCCGTCACCAGCACCATCTGCCATCGCAATGACCTGAGCCACGCTTTCGAGAGCATGGAGAACCTGAAAGAATGCTATCTGCCCAAGACTCTGATTGCCATTGGCGAAAACATGTTCAGTGGCACGCCCATTGCCAAGGTGGGTATGCCGTCAGCACCAACCTATATAGGCGACTACGCCTTTGAAAACAAGAACTCATGGTATGACTCTCCTGGAACCTTGGGCGAAATCGACATACCGGCATCGGTAAGAAGCATCGGTATCAAAGCATTCATAGGACAGCCTATTAAGAGCATCGACGTGAGCAATGTGACGAGTTTTGGGGAGGGGTGCTTCAATCTCACCATGATTCAAAGCATCCTGCTGAACAATCAAGTGGAGTCCATACCTATGGATATGTTTGCTGGCTGCTCAAAGTTAAAGTCCATCAACATCCCTGCCAATGTCGTGGAAATCGGCGAGACTGCATTCTCTGGATGTAAAGAACTGGCTACCGTCACTATGGGCGACAAGGTGAAGAAGATAGGTGCGGGGGCATTCTCTGGATGCAGCAGCCTGGAAGACATGACCATCTCTCCCAACATTGAGGAGATTGGCAAGAATGCCTTTGCCTCCGTCTATTACTATGGCACGGTGATGAGCGACATCCCCTGGGTTGCCAAACTGCCTAACGAGGGCGGTGTGCTGTATATCAGCAAGGTGGCGTATAAGCACCTCGACGGCACTGACCTCAACATCAAGGAGGGCACCGTGTCGCTGGCTGAAAGCTTCATCAATACCAGCAAGGGCATCAACAGCATTACCCTACCCTCCACACTTCGCATTTTGGGCAAGGAGAGTTTGAAAAATGCTGCATTTACCAGCATCGACCTGCCCGAGTCGCTGGAGAAAATTGGCGAAGGAGCCTTTGCGGCCGGTGACGGAGGTTCGAGCAACCTGCGCCGAATAACTATCCCTAAGAATGTGAAAATAATCGAGAGCGGAGCATTCTATGGCACCCCATTGGTGCGTGTTTACTACAATGCCGCAGATGCTAACTATAAGAATGTAGAGCATACCGATGGGAGCAGCAGCTATGAAAGAATATTCCCCGAGAGTTTGGCCCGCGTCATCATCGGCGAGGGCGTGAAGTCGATTCCCGACAGACTGTTCCAAGAGTGCAAGAATATTGCCCGCGTGCAGATGTCCAGCACCGTGGAGCGCATTGGCGACTACGCTTTCAATGGCTGCTCTTCGCTGAGCCACATCGACCTGCCGTCGTCGCTGAAACACCTTGGCGCCTATGCCTTCAACGGTTGTGCTCTCCAGTCGGTGACGTCGTATATGAAAGAGCCCTTTGTCTTAGGCGAGGCATCCGTGCAGGAAGGTGAGACACAAAAGGTAGGATGGAAAGATGAAAACGGCAACATTACCTGGTATCAGAGCACAGGAGGTAACACCGTCTGGGACCCGAACGCAGGCTATGAGTGGCTGCCATATTATTACGTGAGTGCATCATGCGACACCCCGTTTGGAAATGTAGCTTATTCTTATGAGCGCGGCAACACCGAAGACGAGGCTGCAAACAAGAAAGCCGCCGTGCCCCTGCTGAAGGTACCCAATGGCACACTGGACGCCTATCTGGCTGACCTGTCGTGGGCTGTTACGTTCTATACCATTGAGCAGTTCGATGGTGCGTCGAGTACAGAGGCCGTTGAAGAAACCACTGCAGTCACTGTCAGCGAGAAGGTGACGGAAGATACCGATCTGTCAAGCACCATGTTGGGCAACATCTTCGTTACTCTCGATACAGAGGACAGCGGCGATGGCTATAACGCTACTGAGGGGTGCCTCGTTATCAACTCCACCGTGTCAGATGAAGCACTGGCCGTTGTTACAGCCGACGATGCCGACGACCTGACGGTAAACAACCAGTTCAACGGACTCATCTTCGAAGTGCCGACAGGCAAGGGTAACATCGTCATTGACTGCCAGACGCTAGGCCAGAACGCTATCTACGTTAAAATAGGTAGCAATGAGCCGAAGAAAGTGGAGACCTCCACTAAGCAGACGAAGACCATCCCCTACGACGTGGTCGAAACGACACGCATCTACGTCTATGCCGCCAAGTCTGAAACTGGTGCTAATGCCGCACCTTCACGGGCAATTGATGCAAAGTCGCACCGCGCCGCCTATGCCAACGATGACGCCGTGAAAATCTATGGACTAAACATCAACGTGGACGAGAATCTAAGCGGTATCTCCGCTCCCATCACCACAGACAGACCTACAACGGACACATGGTACACCCTTGACGGACGCCGCCTTGGAAGCAAGCCAACCATGAAAGGCGTGTATATCCGAAACGATCGCAAGGTTGTGGTGAGGTAATCTAAAGAGGACATACCTATTTTGTAGTGACCCCGAAAGTCTTTTGTATGGCTTTCGGGGCTCACTGCACTTTGGGACTTCACTTCATAGGCACACCCTCATGATTTTGTACACGCAGTTCAAACTCTTCATATCTGTACTTTGGGGGCAAAAGATTTGCAAAAAAAAATGAAGGATAACTTTTTTCTCCTGAAAGTGCATTTTTTTGTGAAAAATGTTTGTCATTTCAAAGAAAGTGTGTACTTTTGCAGCGATTTAAGACAAAAGGCATGAAGTCATTGTTTAACGCATATTACTATTTTTACTTTTACTTTAGCAACGAGTAAGAGCGGGGTGGTTATGTGCCAAAATCAATCATGCGACAGATACATAGAGAATAACAATATAGCCCCGCTCTGATGAGTGGGGCTTTTACATGATATATATTATATATAATATGAGAAGAATTGCGATACAGGGAGAGATTGGCAGTTACCACGATGTGGCGAGCCACTGCTACTTCGAGAATGAGGACATCGAGTTGATTTGCTGCGACACGTTCGAGCAGGTGTTTGACGAGATGAAGCAGGACTCGAGCGTGATTGGCATGGTGGCGATTGAGAACACGATTGCAGGGTCGCTGCTCCACAACTATGAACTGATGCGCGAAAGCGGCATGCAGATTGTGGGCGAGCATAAACTCCGCATCTCGCACAGCATCATGTGTCTCCCCGAAGATGATTGGGAGGACATCACAGAGGTGAACTCGCACCCTGTGGCGCTGATGCAGTGCCGCGACTTCCTGAAGAAACACGCTGGGCTAAAGATTGTGGAGACGGACGACACGGCGGGGTCTGCCAAGAACATCAGCGAGAACGGTCTGAGGGGGCATGCGGCCATCTGCTCGAAGTTTGCCGCCCCACTCTACGGGATGAAGATTCTGGAGGAGGGCATCGAGACGAACAAGCACAATTTCACCCGCTTTCTGGTGCTGGCCGACCCGTGGCTGGCGGAGGAACTGTGCAAGCCAAGCCAGTCGAACAAGTCGAGCATCGTGTTCAGTTTGCCGCATAGCGAGGGTTCGCTCTCGCAGGTGCTGAGCATCTTCTCGTTCTACAAAATCAACCTGACGAAGATTCAGTCGCTGCCTATCATCGGAAGGGAGTGGGAGTATATGTTCTATATCGACGTGATGTACGACGACTACACACGTTACCGCCAGAGTATCGATGCGGTGCGCCCGCTGACGAAGCAACTGAAAGTGTTGGGAGAGTATAAGGAAGGAAAGGAGACCCTCCCCTAACCCTCCCTATGAGGGAGGGATTGATTACCAACGAACATGAGCATTCAACAACAATAACACACAATAATAATACAAGTAGAATCCTCCCCACAAAACATTCTACTCTCCCCCTCACAGGGGGAGCGGGGAGGGGGTCTTTATGATACAACCAGCAGACAGACTCTCGCTTGTGAGCGAGTATTACTTTTCGAGAAAACTGAAGGAAGTGGCCAAACTCAATGCCGAGGGCAAGGACATCATCTCGCTTGCCATCGGGTCGCCCGACATGCCACCCAGTGCAGAGACGATTGACGTGCTCTGCGAGAATGCCAAGAAGGCCGATGCCCACGGCTATCAGCCCACGGTGGGAATCCCAGAACTGCGAAAGGCGATGGCTGGATTCTACCAGCGTTGGTATGGGGTGGAACTCGATCCTGCCACTGAGATTCAGCCCCTCATCGGCAGCAAGGAAGGCATCCTGCACGTGACCCTCGCCCTGTGCAACCCTGGCGACAAGGTGTTGGTGCCGAATCCGGGTTACCCCACCTACACATCGCTGAGCAAGATTCTGGGTCAGGAGATTGTGAACTACGACCTCCTGGAGAGCAACGGCTGGCAACCCGACTTTGAGCAGTTGGAGGCAATGGACCTGTCGGGGGTGAAACTCATGTGGACAAACTATCCCAACATGCCCACTGGCGGACGTGCCACCCGCGAACTCTATGAGAAGATTGTAGCGTTCGCCAAGAAGCACAACATCGTGGTGGTGAACGACAACCCCTATTCGTTCATCCTGAACCGCGAGGAGCACCTGAGCATCCTGCAAGTGCCGGGCGCCAAGGAGTGCTGCATCGAGTTCAACTCCATGTCGAAGAGCCACAACATGCCCGGTTGGCGTGTGGGCATGCTGGCAACCAACAGCACCTTTGTACAGTGGATTCTGAAGATTAAGAGCAACATCGACTCCGGCACTTTCCGTCCGCTTCAACTGGCTGCTGCACAGGCATACGAGAATACGGAGGCATGGCACACACACGCCAACATCGAGACGTATGCAACCCGTCGCAAGATTGCCGAGGAAATCATGACCACCCTCGGCTGCACCTTCGACCCGAAGCAGCAGGGAATGTTCCTCTGGGGACGCATCCCTGACACCTATGCCGAAGTGGAAGACCTGACCGAAAAGGTGCTGCACGAAGCCCGCGTGTTCATCACTCCCGGCTTCATCTTCGGCTCGAACGGCAAGCGATACATCCGCATCTCGCTCTGTGCCAAGGACGAGAAAATGGAAGAGGCACTACGAAGAATTAAGAAGGTCTTCTCTTAACCTCCAAAGACCCTCCCCTCACCCTCCCTACAGGGAGGGGGTAGTATCTCTGCCAATGAGGGAACTAATGAACAAGATAACCACTCCCTCCCTGAGGGAGGGTGAGGGGCGGGTCTTAGAGGGAGTGGTCACCATCAACTCTTAGCATTCAACATAAATATAAAATAAACATATTAGTAGAATCCTCCCCACAAAACATTCTACTCTCCCCCTCACAGGGGGAGCGGGGAGGGGGTCTTTATGGAACTCGAACTTGAACCCCTAAATTTGCCAAGCGACAACGAACGCCCGTTCGTGATTGCTGGCCCATGCTCCGCCGAGACTGAGGAGCAAGTGATGGAAACTGCACGTGAACTGGCCATGAAAGGCTGTCACAACTTCCGTGCCGGAGTGTGGAAACCACGCACCAAGCCAGGAGGTTTTGAAGGCAATGGCGAGAAAGCACTGCCCTGGATGAAGCAAGTAAAAGAAGAAACCCACATGCTCATCTCGACTGAAGTCGCCACACCCGAACACGTGGAACTGGCACTGAAATACGACATGGACATCCTCTGGATTGGAGCACGCACCACTGCCAACCCCTTTGCCGTGCAGGCATTGGCTGATGCGCTGAAGGGTGTGGATGTGCCTGTGTTCGTGAAAAACCCCGTCAATCCCGACATTGAGTTGTGGATTGGTGCCTTGGAGCGCATCAATCAGGCTGGCGTGAAGCGCATGGGAGCCATCCACCGAGGCTTCTCCTCCTACGAGCAGAAGATTTACCGCAACGCACCCATGTGGCAGATTCCCATCGAACTGCACCGCCGCATACCCAACCTGCCCATCATCTGCGACCCCTCACACATTGGCGGCCGCCGCGAACTCATAGCTCCACTCTGCCAGCAGTCGATGGACCTCGGTTTCGACGGACTGATTGTAGAGGCCCACTGCGACCCCGACAAGGCATGGAGCGATGCCAAGCAGCAGGTGACACCCGAAGTGCTCGACTACATCCTCTCCCTGCTCGTCATCCGCGACGAACACACCACCACCGAGGGATTGGCCAGCCTACGCAAGCAGATTGACGAACTGGACAACCAGATTATGGACATCCTCGCCAAACGTATGCGCGTATGCCGTGAAATTGGCCACTACAAGAAGGAGCACAACATGACGGTGCTGCAAGCCACTCGCTACAACGAGATTCTGTCGAAGCGTGGCGTACAAGGCTCACTCTGCGGCATGGGTCCCGAATTCGTAGCCAAAGTGTTTGAAAGCATCCACGAAGAAAGTGTACGTCAACAAATCGAAATCATCAATAAGTAAAGACCCTCCCCTTAACCTTAACCCTAACCTTAACCCTAACTTGTGAGGGGCGGGTCTTGGGGAGAGTGGTCACCACATCAATATCAACAAAAGTAGAATCTCCCCCACCAACATTCTACTCCTCCCCTGCGGGGGAGGCGGGGGAAGGGTCTGTATGAAAATACTGATATTAGGAGCAGGAAAGATGGGGTCGTTCTTTACCGACCTGCTGTCGTTCGACCACGAGGTGGCTGTCTATGACATTGACCCCAAACGACTGAGATTCATGTACAACACCCAGCGGTTCACATCGATGGAAGAGATTGATGCGTTTGAGCCAGAACTGGTCATCAATGCCGTGAGTCTCAAATACACGCTCAAGGTGTTTGACGAGGTGATTCCACATCTGCCCAAGTCGTGCATCCTCAGCGACATATCCTCTGTGAAGACGGGCTTTAAGGAGTACTACGAAAAGAGCGGCTTCCACTACGTGAGCACCCACCCGATGTTCGGTCCCACTTTTGCCAACCTCGGCAAACTGAGTGATGAGAATGCCATCATCATCAACGAAGGTGACTACATGGGACGTTGCTTCTTCAAGGACCTCTATTCTCGTCTCGGCCTCAACATCTTCGAATACACCTTCGAGGAACACGACCAGACCGTGGCCTACTCTCTCTCCATCCCCTTCATCTCCACCTTCGCCTTCGCTGCCGTGATGAAGCACCAAGATGCCCCAGGCACCACCTTCAAGCGTCACATGAAGATTGCCAAGGGAGTGCTCTCCGAAGATGACACCCTGCTGCGCGAAATCCTCTTCAACCCCTACACCAAAGGGCAGGTGGAGCAGATTCGCCGAGAGATGAAAGAAATCATCGAGATCATCGACAACCGCGACGAGGAGCACATGCAACAGTATCTGACGAAGATACGAGGAAATATCAAGTAGCCTCAACAAGAACTGATACAAAAAGGGCATTGCAAATTAGCAATGCCCTTTTTCTTTGGTCTTAAACTCACCACTCAGATGAGCGAGCAAGTCGGGATTGAGGTCAATTGCCTTGCGCATATCATCGAGCGCACCGGTCTTGTCACCTCGTTGCATACGAAGCGTACCACGAAGTTGATAGATTTCGGCATCTTCCGTATGGAGAGCATCAATAAGGGTGTTGAGATCTTTTTCAGCTTCCTCATACTGCTGCATCTGGCAGAGGGTGACGGCACGCTGCTTGTAAGCCTCGGCATCGGAGGGGTTGGCGGCAATGGCCTGAGTGGTTTGAGCAATGATTTCAAATGGGGTCATGGGGAAAAATTTACAATTTGACAATTTACAATTCTACTATTGACTATTTAAGGAAACTTCCATTCCCTGTATGACAAGCAACTCCTCCTCTACCATATAACGGATGGCTTCGTCAAGAACAGAGGTCTTAACAGGCAATGCTTTCAGATCTGTTAGTTGATGTTCTTTGCCATCTTGAAGAAAAGAAGTGATGGTTTGGATTGCTTTCTTAACATCTTCATCGTGGGAAATAGGAGTTTTTTTCTTTGCCAGACACACGTCACACTGTCCACAATCATGGCTGCTCTTTTCACCAAAATACTGAAGGAGCATACGACTGCGACAAGTATCGGTGGAAATGGCATAGTGGGCAATCTCGTCGATGCGCTGCTGAAAGTCCGCCTTACGGTCTTCATACACCATCGGCGGAAGGGTGATGAGTTCGGTGTCAACACGGGCTACAGCGTAACCCACCGTCGGTGTCTTACGATGAGGAATGAAATCTATGATGCGGTGATGATGCAAGTCTTTCAGTATCTGATAGACACGCTCAACCGACAACCCTGTAAGGTGGGACAGGTTGGTTTCTTCAATATAGACAAAGTTAGCGAACACGCCTGGATAGGTGCGCAGAATGGTCTGAATGACGAGGTCACTTTCCTCGTCGGTCTCATAGATACGATATAGTTCCTCTTTGCGAAGAATAAAGTGAAGTGCCGACTTAAACTCCTGCTCCTCATGATATTCAAGATAACCCGCATTGTTGAGCAATTGAAGGGCAGCGTTGGTCTGTACAGGGAACTGATGGAACCGTCGACAGAAAGTTTCCATCGGGAAATAGAACGTGCGTCCCAAAGCCTCACCCACACCCACTTGCAGAAAGTAAGCCACATTCTCGTAGGTCTGCTTCACATAATCAAGGTCGGGATAGGTCTCTGGCACTCGTCGGTTGAGCGTCTTGAGATCTTGATGGTTGTAGAGCAGCACAGCGTAGGAAGTCTTGCCATCACGTCCTGCCCGTCCTGCTTCCTGAAAGTATGCTTCAAGCGAATCGGGCATGTTGAAATGGATGACCAGCCGCACGTCGGGCTTGTCGATGCCCATGCCAAACGCATTTGTCGCCACCATCACACGCACTCGGTTTTTCGTCCAGTTGATTTGCCGATAATCCTTCTCCGCATCGGTCAAACCTGCATGATAGTTGCTTGCTGTGATGCCATTCTCTTCCAAAAACCGTGCCACTTCAACCGTCTGCTGACGAGTACGCGTATAGACGATGGCACTGCCATTGGGCACTCCCTGCAAGATATGCAGTATCTCCCCTGCCCTGTCCTCCGTTTCACGCACCACATAGATAAGATTCTTGCGCTCAAAACTCATGGAAAAGACGTTCTTCTCCTTAAATCCAAGCCGTTCCTGTATATCATCCACCACTTTAGGTGTGGCAGTTGCCGTCAATGCCAAGACGGGGACATCCCCATTGGGCAAGAAATTCCGCATCTTTGCGATTTGCAGATACGAAGGACGGAAATCGTAGCCCCACTGTGAAATACAATGCGCCTCATCCACCACAATCATGCTCACTTGACGCATACGCGCCAGTTTTGCCAGAAAGATTTCAGTAGAAAGGCGTTCGGGAGAGACATACAACAATTTGTAACCACCCAAAACTGCATTGTCGAGCACTCTGACGATGTCTTCCCTCATCATGCCCGAATAGACTGCCTCCGCTTTGATGCCACGATTCTTCAACTGCTGCACCTGGTCCTTCATTAAGGAAATGAGCGGTGTGACCACAATGCACACCCCATCACGCATCAGTGCCGGCACTTGAAAACAAATGCTCTTGCCGCCACCCGTTGGCATCAACCCCAACGTATCATGCCCATTGAGAACACTCTCAATGATATCACTCTGGATGCCACGAAAAGAGTCATAGCCCCAGTATTCCTTCAGTATGTCAAGAGGCTTCAATTCTTCAGTCTTTCAAATGTTCAATCCTTCAGCACTTCCTCATGCGTCCTGATGTCCTCTATCTGGAGTTGCACCTCGCCATGCTTGCGAGTGTTCTCCTCCACACTATACACAATGTCAAACGCTTGCTTCGTCTTGATGTAACGCGCTTGCGAACTCTGTCCGAAGGCAATGCCATTCATCACATTGTTCGACTTGCTATCCACCAACTCCAACTTGATGTGTTCCTGTTGGCGACCGACCACCTTGCTGGTGCCATAGTCAAACACATTCTTTGTACAGAACATCGGCTTGGGATTATCAGGGCCATAAGGACGCATGCGCTTGAGGTCGTTGAAGAATTTCGGAGTGATGTCCTTGAAGTTGATGACAGCATGGATGTCCAGATTCGGGCGCGTCTGTTCGGGGTCAATGTTCTCATGCACATACGCCTCGAAACGCCGGCTGAACTCAGCCACGTTCTCCACCTTCATCGACAAGCCTGCCGCATACGTATGCCCACCAAAGTTGTCAAGCAAATCCTCACAACTTTGGATGGCTTTATAAACATCAAAACCGCTCACACTACGCGCACTGCCCGTCACGATGTCGCCATCGAGCGTGAGCACCACCGCAGGACGGAAAAACTCCTCTGTGAGACGTGAAGCCACGATGCCAATGACACCCTTGTGCCAGTCAGCATTATAAATCACAATGGCACTCTTGTCCTCCATCTGGGGCAAGTGCGCCACCACCTGACTCGCTTCCTCCGTCATGCGCTTGTCCAGTTCCTTGCGCTCCTCATTATACTGGTTGATGGTCTGCGCCATCTTCAATGCCTTGTCATAATCACGTTCCACCAGCAAATCCACCGATTCCTTGCCGTTCTGGATACGTCCACTCGCATTGATGCGCGGACCAATCTTGAAAATAATGTCACTCATCGTCAAGTCCTTACCCGTCAATCCACACACCTCCAGCACCGCCTTCACACCCACGCTGGCATTGTTGTTCAACTGCTTCAATCCGTGATAAGCCAAGATGCGATTCTCGCCCATGATGGGCACGATGTCACTCGCAATGCTGATGGCACAGAGGTCGAGCAGCGGAATCAACCGACTGAACGGAATGCCGTTGCTGATAGCAAAAGCCTGCATGAACTTGAAGCCCACGCCGCAACCAGACAAATCAAGATAAGGATATGTATTGTCCACCCGCTTGGCATTCAATATCGCCACAGCAGGAGGCAACACCTCGTCGGGCACATGATGGTCACAAATGATGAAGTCGATGCCCTTGTCCTTGGCATACTGAATTTCATCAATCGCCTTAATGCCACAATCCAACACAATCACCAGTTTCACACCCTGGCTTGCCGCATAATCCACTCCCTTCATCGAAACGCCATACCCCTCCTCACTGCGGTCGGGTATGTAACATTCCACATTGGAGTAGAACTGCGTGATACACCTATAAACCAAAGCCACAGCCGTACAGCCATCCACATCGTAGTCACCATATATCATGATGCGCTCACGTTGCCCCATCGCTTCGTTCAATCGCTCCACCGCCCTGTCCATATCCTTCATCAGATAAGGGTCGTGCAGATCCAACAACTGCGGATGGAAATATTTCTTTGCCTGTTCAGCCGTGCGTATGCCGCGCGCCACAAGCATCTGTGCAATGGCAGGGGTCACTCTGACCTCTTCAGCCAGCCCCTCGGCACACGCCTCGTTTTCGGTTGTAGGTGGTTCGTAGTTCCATCTAAAATTCATTTTATGTTGTCATTTTTTATCGTCTAATCTCACATCAACACCACTCATCAACGCTCCTCCCCTCCACTTTTTCAGCCCTCCTCTTCACCACTATTTCACTCTCCCCTCTTTTCATTCCCCCATTCCTTCACACTCTCATTTTTCCGCCCCGCATTCTCTCATTTTCTTCTCATCAGCACCTTCTCCCGCAATTTACGATGTAAAATTAAGAATAAAAAATGACATACGCACCATTTCCGTCCAAAGTTTTTTGTTTTTTATGCCTTTTTGCCTGTTTTGATTGATATAAATCAAGAAAAATCAAAAAAAACTCGTTTTTTTATTTTTTTTCTTGACAGTGACGAAAAAACCCTCTATCTTTGCAACGTGTTTTTCATAGTATTAGATTTAAGGTTAACAAAGGTTCGGGTTGCAGCGGCAACCCATTTTTTTTGCCCTTAAGTCAAATGCGCTGTTAAACACTCATATATCCCTGCTCAAACACCCACGGATAGGGGAAACGCGACTCTTTGTGTGCAAAGGCAACGATGATGAACCGTTCATCTATTGATTTCACCACACCTTTGCCGAAAGACTTGTGGGTGACGGTGTCGCCTACTTGAAGATGTGTCCATGCAGCAGAGCCTTCAGACCCGCCCCTCACCCTCCCTACAGGGAGGGAGTGGTTACCTTGCTCGTTTGTTTCCGCATTCATCACAACATTATCTTCCTCTTTGCCTGAGATTCTACCCCCTCCCTGTAGGGAGGGTGAGGAGAGGGTCTGTGATGAGGGGAGGGTCTGAAGGGTCTGGAGAGTATTTTTTTCTATTGTCGTGTCCCATCCACCAATCACAGTTCCCTTGTGCATGTCGATGCCCGTGTAGTTGAGGCTGCTGTCTTCATATCGCTTGAACTTATACACCGCATCGTTCATCAGTTCGCTGTTGAACACATTCAGGCTCACCAGCAGGTCGAAGTCGCTGATGCTCAGCCCTGTCACCTTGCGGAACAGTTCAGGCTCCAAGTTCACAATCACATCTTTGAGCGAATACTCGCGAAAATCCGTCAAGTACATGAACACCGGGATGCGTGTGGCAAACTTGATGAGTTTCTGCTGAATCTCCTTGCGTTTGCTCTTATACTCCTTCTCCGCTTCCGTCAGTTCCTTCTTCTGCTTCGGCGTGAGGTTCTCGCCCTGTTCGCGCTTCGTCTTCTTCACCTGTTCACTCTTGTTGATGATGGTCTCAATGTCCTGATTCAGCGAACGGAAACCCTCAATGTTCATCAGCGCCTTCATTGCTTCAGGCGAGTTCATCAACCGGCTCAGCGTGGTATTGTCCACGTTGACCAGCACCGCACTCTCCCACCTTCGGGCCAGCAGCGTGGCGGTCGTGCCGCTCATCGCCATGTCGAGAATGCCCGCCGCATCAATCTCCTTCATCGAACTGCCGTCATACGCCAGCACAGGCAAGAAGCGAATGAACTCCTCCACCTTCTTCTCGGGGTTCGGCTCGTGCAGGTTCAGTTGGCAACTGTACTCCTCCACCTGTCGCAAGGCGCGGTTGGGCGCAAAGTCGAACACATAGCAGTAAGGCTTCAAGATGACCTCTTTGCCCCATTCGTCGCGTGTGGTCCAGGGCGACTGCACCCGAAACGCCGCCTGAAAGTACGTTTCGGGCGAACGGGCATTGCGCAGCATCAAGATGCCCGTCCAGGGCCGCACCGTCACACCCGTGGAGAGTTTGCCGCACGAGAGCGTGATGGTCTTCGTCTGCCGTGGGTCGCCCTCTGTCTGCATCGCCTCATAGACAGGCACCACCGCTTCGGCACCCATCCCTGCCTCGTTGCCAGCCGCCACCACCACTTCGTAGTCGTGATAGAAGCGGTTAATGGGCTTTGCCATCAGGCGTTCCATCGCCTTGCAGGCTGCCACCGAGGGCAGAAACCAGTAGGTGTGTTGCAGATAGCCGTGCAGACGCACATCGCTGAAAGGCATGGGCGGCCGTTCCTTTCCCTGCTTCAGTTCGGTGATGATGTTCTCCTTGTAGGCCCCTCGGATAAGGTCGAGCCACTTCTGCACATGCTCCTCATGCACGAAGCCCCGTTCGTCGGCACGAAAAAACTCATTCAGGTCGAACTCGTCAAACTCCCCTTGGTCAGCCACCTCCTTGATGCTGTCGGGCAGTTGGTAGGTCATCATCACCATCTTGGGCAGCGACTTGTAGGGGTTCGGTTTCCCCTTCGTTTCGGGGTTGGTGTCCCACTCCTCCTTCGCCCGTTGCTCGTCCGAGTAGGTCCAGTTGTAGATTTGCTCCTCGATGAACTCGCCCGTGCTGATGGCCCGAAAGGGTGTGCCCGACAGGTAGAGGTAGGCACGGGTGGTGAGCGGCATCAGTTCCTCGTCGTAGAGTTCACGGCTGTCCAGTTCCTTGCGGTCGGCAGCATCCTCCGCCATCAGTTCGCCCATCTCCACCGCACGAGCCAGTTGCTCCACGTCCTGCTTGTTGTAGAAGTCCTTGGCATGCTTGCCCCATGCGCCATAGTGATACTCGTCCAGCACGATGCAGTCCCACTCCACCTCCTGAATCCACTCGTTGGTCGCCTTGATGCCACCAGCCGCATTGCGTCCCAGCACATCCTGAAAGGAAGCAAAGCACACGAAGGGCTTTCGTTCGTTCACCCGATTGAACTGCGCATTCTCCCCTTTCTCGCAGAACTGCCAGCCCTCAAAGTCCCGATGCGTCAGCAGATCCTCCTTCCATGCCGTCTTCACCGCTGGCTTGAAGGTGAGCACCAAGAGCCGCCTCCAGCCCATGCGCAGCGCCAACTGATAGGTGGTGAAGGTCTTGCCGAAACGCATCTTGGCGTTCCAGAGGAAGTGCGGAATCAGTTGGGGCGACCCCGCCTTTCCTGTCCGTCCAGCAGCCTGTTCCTCCCGATAGAAGGACTCGAAGTACTCAGCCGTTTTCTTCACAGCCGCCCGTTGTTCGGGGCGCATGGCAAAAGTTTCCGTGCGCTCCAGCATCGTCTCGCTCCCAGCCTTCACCGCCTTGATGGCACGTTCCACATCGCGGACGGAGCAGCGGAACCACTCGCCCTCGGGGTTGTAGAAACCAGCCCCACGCAGCACCCGATGCACCGCATGGTCGTCGAACGAAGTGCCGTCCGCCTTCATGGCAGAGCGCACCAACACGATTTTGTATTTCAGATGAGCCGTCCTGCACTGTTCCGCCACCCGCTCCTCAGCGGTTCGCACAGTGTAGCCCACCTTCAGCAGCCCGCGATGCGACGGCACCTCGGGCAGTTCGTAAGCATAGATGGAAGGTTGCCCCTCCACTCTGGCTTGTAGTAGTTCTGTAGTTGCCATAAGCAGTTTTGTTTATGGCACGAACTCTGAAAAAAAGGGGAAAACTTTTAGAGCACGGCAGCGCAGACCTTACGTATATTCAGCAAACGAGAACGTAATGTTGGCTTCTGTTTCGCAAAGGCCATATTGTAACGGTTCTGCATGTTGATGAGCAGTTCGGGCGAGATGCCCAACGCCGCTTCCACCATCAAGGCAAAATCCGTTGAAACAGGACGTTTCCCATTCAGAATCTCATTCAGTTGCGTGTAAGGAACTCCCAACAATTCTGCAAATCTCTTCTGCGAGATGCCTCTGCTTTCAATCTCTTCTTTCAGCACATCACCCGGATGTGTCGGTAGTCTCTTGATAGTTTCCATTGTTGTGCTCCTTTCTATTGATAGTGATTCGTAATATCTGTCACGGTGCAGATGCTGACCAACGTCTCTTCGCCTTCGACCCTGATCTTAAATTCCAACCTATAGTGATAATCTATACGGATAGAGTAATAGCCATTGTCGAGTGCTTCGAAGTTCAACGAATTAAAGACAAACAAGTCCTCCATGCGTGTGGCTGCCATCAACGTATCTATTCGTTTCTGATATTTTTGTACCACAGGCTTCTGAAATCTGTACTTTTTGTTCTTGCAGACACCAGACTCGTAGAGTTCTCGTAAATAGTCCTTTTCGTATTCTATGACCATTGCACTTTATTTTGAGTGCAAAATTACGAAAACTTTTTGTATTCACAAAAAAAGTGAACTTTTTTATTGTTTTTCTTGACAGTGACGAAAAAACCCTCTATCTTTGCAACGTGTTTTTCATAGTATTAGATTTAAGGTTAACAAAGGTTCGGGTTGCAGCGGCAACCCATTTTTTTTGCCCTTAAGTTTAGTGCCCCGAAAAAACACTTTCTCCACACACTATTTGGGTTCTTATTATTAGAGGCAGCCGGTCTTATGGGCTGGGGCAAGAGGCATCAGCACAATACCTTTTATACATATTCTGCACAATAGCCTTCATTCTATTTCTCAAAGACTCGGGTTGGAGGACTTCAAAATCTTCGCGATGCGAGAGAAGTTCCTGCTCAAAGTCATAAGTTGGCTTCAAGTCATATTCAAAAATGGAGTGTTCAGGTGTCGTGACTGTTTCACGTTGGGATGAATGAAGAGGCAGGGAACGCAAGTATTTCACTTGAGGGCTTGCCACCTTAATCACAATATGCTCACAGGGCACACCTTCTTCGATGATGATGCCAAAGGAATCACTATAATACTCGTTGATGTCAAAGTCCTTAGGATATTTGAATGTTTTCTCTTCTATTGTTAATGTGCTGATACGATCAGTAGCAAAAATAAGAGTCCTTTCATCATCCAATGGCTTACCCACAATGTACCAACGTTGACGAAACAACTTGAGTGCATAAGGCATGAGCGTGTGTTGTGTTGGTGTATCCCTATCGAAACTCTGATAAACAAACGAAATAACTTTATTCTCTCGCAGAGCCTGAATGATGTTGGGTAGGAAAGGCTCGCTTGATGGTATGTGCTCCAAAGCAATACGGCTACCCAAATCTTCTGCTTCACGCACTATTGAACTCACAGCCACACTATTGACAAGCCACCGACGCAATTCCCCATTGCGATAGTCATCATCATCCTCCACATGATAGGTGTTATCGTGCTTGTCACAAATGATGTTCAGGTTAAACAGCATTTCAATCTCCTTGCGATGATAGTCAAATGTGCGGCGAGGAATATCTTTTCCATCATACAAATAACAATCCTGCCAGCGCTCATTCAACTCTTTCAATGTGATACGCCCAGCACGATAAATAGTGGTCAACTCCCAAATGTAACGTGCAAACAAATTCTTAGCCATAACCCAATTATTTTCGCAAAAATACGGAAATAAATAAGACTGTGCAACGTTTTTGCCAAAAGATTGTGTATCTTTGCAGTATAAACTCAAATGAACACTTAACAAATTAATCAAATGGAAAATTTAGATTCAATCATTAGTATCCAAGATTTGCTAAAGGGGAGGAATGACGAATTCGACAAGACCTCACCCGAACGTATCAAAATGGTTAGACATGCAGACCAAAGACTCTCATCAGAAGGAGTGGAAGTTCTTGGAAAGATGTATTATGGAACCACCTTGTATAATCTATACCGTACAGACCGACAAACATTTTTTGACTATCAAAGCGAACAGAAAAGGAAACTATTTGAAAATGTTGACTATATTGTTGCTTTTATAGGTGAAGACAAATTAGACTCAAGATTTGTTGGAGTTTACAAAAATGATGGCATCAAATCTCGAACTGGATTTGATAAGAATGGAGAGGAAATATGCGTGTTTAATTTTCAAGAAGTAAAAGGATATGATGTTTTAAAAGAACGAGTAATCGTTAATTGGAGAACTCCTGCTAATGGATGGAATCAATATTGGAACAACACAAAAGAAGTCGTACGTATAGATGGAGGACTAGAACATAACAATATCCCAATATTTAAAAGATACGAAGATGTTAGATTAAGTTATCATGAGTTAAAAAATATCATTAACTCTAATGATTCTGAATGGAAATCAAAATTAGAGGCTTGTAATTGTGTATATGTTATCTTAGACAAAAGTAACGGGAAACAATATGTTGGGGTGACATATAAAAATGTTAAGCCAGGTTTGAAAAGTGGCATTTGGAGTAGATGGACTGAGTATGCTGATACTGGACATGGTGACGATGTCACATTAAAGAAGTTATGCACGAATGACCCCAATTATGCAAAAAATAATTTTCAGTGGTCTATTCTTGAAACATTGCCTTTGAATATTATCCCTAAATTGGCTATCGAAAGAGAATCTTTATATAAAGAGAAATTAGGTACTCGAAAATACGGATATAATAACAATTAATCCAGTTTTCCTCTCCACTGTGCAACGTTTTTGCCACATCTCACATTACCTTTGCATCATATTCACTA
>SAMEA3663273__coassemble_123_pt1 | contig 19103 bp, 17 predicted proteins | sample SAMEA3663273__metabat2_low_PE_014 | metagenome-assembled genome bin SAMEA3663273 (sample SAMEA3663273) | pig gut metagenome | biome: pig gut; feature: pig-associated habitat; material: faeces | place: China | collected 2013
CCCTCCCTACAGGGAGGGGGTAGAATCTCAGGCAAAGAGGAAGATAATGTTGTGACGAAAGCGGAAACTAACGAGCAAGGTAACCACCCCCTCCCTGTAGGGAGGGTGAGGGGTGGGTCTATCCACTTCAACACCTCTCCGCAACCCCTCTTCCACAAGAACTTCGACCTCGTGAGTCAGGAGTTCCATCGCCTCATGGATGAGGGGTATAAAATCTGTATCTTTGCCGACAGCGAGAAGCAGATTGCACGATTGCAAAATATCTTTGAGGAGATGGCCAAGACGGAAGTGGAGGCCATCCATTTCATCCCTGTCAACCGAGCCATCCATGAGGGTTTCATCGACCACACGCTGAAACTCTGCTGCTTCACCGACCACCAGATTTTTGACCGTTTCCACAAGTACAACCTGAAGAGCGACAAGGCTCGGAAAGGCAAAGTGTCACTGACACTGAAGGAGTTGCAGCAGTTTGAGATAGGAGACTACGTGGTACACATCGACCACGGCGTGGGTCGCTTTGGCGGCTTGGTGCGTGTGCCACAGGGCGATGTGATGCAGGAGATGATTAAAATCATCTACAAGAATGAGGACACGGTGTATGTGTCCATCCACTCGCTACACAAAGTCTCTAAATATAAAGGAAAGGAGGGCGAGCCACCCACGCTGAACAGGATTGGTGGCAACGCTTGGGAACGCATGAAGGAGCGTGTGAAGACGAAGGTGAAGGACATCGCCCGCGACCTCATCCGCCTCTATGCTGCCCGACTGAAGGAGAAAGGCTTTGCCTACAGCAAGGACGGCTACATGCAGCACGAACTGGAGGCCTCCTTCGCCTACGAAGACACGCCCGACCAACTGAAAGCCACGCAAGACGTGAAAGCCGACATGGAGAAGCCACGTCCGATGGACCGCCTGGTGTGTGGCGATGTGGGCTTCGGCAAGACCGAAGTGGCCATCCGCGCCGCCTTCAAGGCAGCCACCGACGGCAAGCAGGTGGCGGTGATGGTGCCGACGACGGTGTTGGCCTATCAGCACTACCAAACCTTCACCTCCCGACTGAAGGAGTTTCCCGTCCGTGTGGAATACCTCACCCGAGCACGTTCTGCCAAAGAGACAAAGGAAGTGCTGGCCGACCTGAAGGAAGGAAAGGTGGATATCATCATCGGCACACACAAACTGATTGGCAAGCAGGTACAGTTCAAGGACTTGGGTCTGCTCATCATCGACGAGGAGCAGAAGTTTGGCGTTTCGACCAAGGAGAAACTGCGTAGCATGAAGGTGAACGTCGATACACTCACCCTGACCGCCACCCCGATTCCACGCACGTTGCAGTTCTCGCTCTTAGGTGCAAGAGACCTCTCCATCATCCAGACTCCCCCACCCAACCGCTACCCAATTCAGACAGAGATACACACCTTCTCGCCCGAAATCTTTGCCGAAGCCATCAACTTCGAGATGAGCCGTAACGGGCAGGTGTTCATCGTGAACAACAAAATCAGCAATCTGAAGCAGTTGGAGGAGATGATACACAAGTACGTGCCCGACGCCCGTGTGTGTGTCGGACATGGGCAGATGAATCCGCAGGACTTGGAGAAGATTATCCTCGACTTCATGAACTACGACTATGACGTGATGCTCTCCACCACCATCGTGGAGAACGGCATCGACGTGCCCAATGCCAACACCATCATCATCAACAGCGCACAGAACTACGGCCTCTCCGACATCCACCAGATGCGTGGACGTGTGGGACGTGGCAACAGGAAGGCATTCTGCTACCTTATCGCCCCACCCCTCGCTGCGCTGAACGATGTAACCCGCCGCCGTTTGCAAGCGGTGGAGAATTTCAGCGACCTCGGCAGTGGCATCCACATCGCCATGCAAGACCTCGACATCCGTGGTGCGGGCAATATGCTGGGAGCGGAACAAAGCGGCTTCATCACCGACCTCGGCTATGAAACCTACCAGAAGATACTCAACGAGGCGGTGGCAGAACTCAAGGAAAACGAGTTCAACGACCTCTTTGCCGACGAAGACCGCGACGAGGAAGGCAGGCTGAGTGGCGAGAAGTTTGTGACGGAAACCAACGTGGAGAGCGACATCCAGGCGTTCTTCCCCGAAGAGTATGTGCCCAGCAGCCCTGAGCGCATGAGCCTCTACCGCGAACTCGATGGCCTCACCACTCCCAAGCAACTGGAAGCCTACAAGACACGTCTCATCGACCGTTTCGGCCCAATCCCCCCTGTGGGCGAATCGCTCATCACCGTCATGCCCGTCAAGTGGGCAGCCCAACGCCTCGGCATCGAGAAAGTGGTGCTCAAGATGGGCCGCATGATTCTCTACTTCGCCCTCGAAGACGAATACTTCCAGAGCCGCGCCTTCGAGAAAGTCCTCACCTACGCAGGCAGTCACGGAAGAGGATGCACATTGAGAGATGGAGACCGCAAGTCCCTCCTCATCAAGGACGTGAAGACGATGGAAGGAGCACTCGACATCCTGAGAAACATGGAGAACCCCAGGCAATAAACCAACAAATCATGAAACTGAAAGTTAGTTATATATATTAAATGTAAAACAATTTAAATGTAAAACAATGAAATCACTCTATTCAACACTTCTGGCGGCACTCTGCATGATAGCGACCGCCACATTCACCGCCTCATGCAGCGATGACGACCCTGGCAATGCACCAACCACACAGGAAGAAACCAAGAACATGATCATAGGCCTGTGGAAGAGTAGAACCTTTTTTGACAAGGACAATCCTGTTGACGGCTACTATTGGGAATTCACTGCCGACGGCCAATTGCTCCGTTCTTTTCATGTAAAGCCCAATGCCCAGGGAAAGTATGCCCAGTTTCAAGGGCAATATGTTGTTTACCACCAAGCGCACTATTCCCTCGGCTTTGATGGGAGAGCCACCCCTACCAGTTTTTCTCTCTGGGAAGAAGGGGCATTATCCAACCTGTGGATTCACGAATTCACGGACAAAAAATTCAATTACTCATACCAGGAAGGAAAGTGGGTAGGTGGACCTGCGGGAATCCACTACGATTGGGTGGATGCCGGCACCTTTGTGGCTGTCAAAAAAAGCTTTGCCTACACGGTTTTCCTTACAACAGAAGAGTATCTAGAATGGAAAAGATCAGACATCGTCAAATAGAAAAGTAGCCACGCAGTAGCATGAATTTGCGCAAAGTCGAAGAGAGGGACACAATTACTTGCGTCCCTCTCTTGTTTTGTATTTGCTTTCCGAAGAGAATCGCCCAGCGCGTGGGCTGGTTAATCAATCTCCTCGTCAGCCTCATATCCACCCATTTCGCGGATAGCGTTCTTCAGCATAGTGTACTGCTGGAAGAGGTGGTTCACCGGTTCCTCGCCCTGTGTGTAGTCGTGCATAGGAGCCTTGAGGAAGAAGGAGAGGAAACGCTGGATGCCACTGCGGCCGGCACGGGCGGCCAGGTCGCTGAGCAGGCAGAGGTCGAGCAACAGCGGTGCGGCAAGGATGGAGTCGCGGCAGAGGAAGTTGATCTTAATCTGCATGGGATAGTTCATCCAGCCGAAGATGTCGATGTTGTCCCATCCCTCCTTGTTGTCGTTGCGCGGAGGATAGTAGTTGATGCGCACCTTGTGGTAGTACTGGTCGTCGGTGTCGTTGCCGTGGCCGTAGAGGTCGGGCTGTGCATCGGGCTTGAGGATGGTTTCGAGTGTGGAGAGTTTGCTGACCTCCTTCGTGCGGAAGTTGGCAGGCTCGTCGAGCACAAGACCGTCGCGGTTGCCGAGGATGTTGGTCGAGAACCAACCACTGAGACCCAAACAGCGAGTGCCGATGATGGGGGCAAAGCCTGACTTCACGAGGGTCTGACCAGTCTTGAAATCCTTACCTGCGATAGGAATACCTAATTTCTCCGACATCTCCCACATGGCAGGAATATCGACCGTGGTGTTGGGCGCACCCATGATGAACGGCGCACCCTCGGCCAAAGCTGCATAAGCGTAGCACATGGAGGGGGCGATGTTCTGGCGGTCGTCGGCCTTCATGGCTGCCTCCAGATGAGCCAAAGTGTCGTGCACCTGCATGTTCGGCTCCACATATATCTCGGTGGAAGCCGCCCATGCCACCACGATGCGGGCGCAGTTGTTATCGGCCTTGAACTGGCGGATGTCCTGACGAATCTGCTCCACCATGTCCCAACGGGTCTTGCAGTCCTTCACGTTGTCACCCGTCAGCCGCTTGGCAAAGTTCTTGTCGAAAGCAGCCTTGAAAGGCACAATCTGCTGCAGTTCATCCTTCACAGGCATGATGTCTTTCTCCTTCAGCACTTCAGAGTATATCGCGCTCTGGAAAGCATTAGCAGGATAAACGTCCCATGCACCGAAAACGATGTCGTCCAACTTTGCCATTGGAACAATCTCACCATAAGAAAGATACTTCTTGTCAGCGCCTTTGCCAACACGAATCTTATCATACTGAGTCATTGACCCCACAGGCTTGGCAAGTCCCTTGCGAGCCATCAATACGCCTGTCATGAAAGTGGAAGATACGGCACCAAGGCCCACGACCATGATGCCCAATTTACCTTCAGCAGGCTTCACATTTTGATTTTCCATTTTTATCTTCTTGATTTTACTTACCATGCTATTTCTAGCAAATACATCCATGCTACAAAACAAAAACTCTACGGATTTCGTATTGCCATTGACGCTTCTTTTTCAGAAAAACATATCGGCTACAAAGTTAGGCAAAATCAAACAAATAAGAGCCTTTCAATACACCGCATTTCTTCCTCATTTCTCGCATTTAACAATTTTTAACCGCCCACTTTACCTTAAAAGACAAAAAGTTGCCGCTTTAACAAAAAATAAGTGCTTTTATTTTGATGAATGAATGGTTTGTGCTAACTTTGCAACGTAAAGACCAATTAGTATCGTACATGAACGAAAGCGACAGCATAGTTATTATACCAACCTATAACGAAAAAGAGAATATAGAGAAGATTATCCGTGCAGTGTTTGCTTTAGAAAAGTGCTTCCATATTCTCGTGATTGATGATGGTTCTCCTGACGGGACCGCAGCCATTGTGAAGGGGCTGATGCAGCAAGAGTTTACCGATCGGCTATTCTTAATAGAGCGCACGGGCAAACTCGGTTTGGGCACAGCCTACATTGCTGGATTCAGATGGGGATTAGCACAAGGATACGACTACATATTTGAGATGGATGCAGACTTTTCCCATGCACCAAGCGACTTACCACGATTATACTCCGCCTGTGCCGACGAAGGGTACGACCTCGCCATTGGCAGCCGTTACATCTCAGGCGTCAATGTGGTCAACTGGCCAATGGGCAGAGTTTTGATGTCGTATTTTGCCTCTAAATATGTACGATTCATCACAGGCTTCAAGGTACACGACACAACAGCAGGTTTCAAGTGCTATCGCCGTCGTGTGCTGGAAACGATAGATCTTGATGCCATCCGTTTCAAAGGCTATGCCTTTCAAATTGAGATGAAGTTCACCACCTATAAATGCGGCTTCAAAATCAAGGAAGTGCCTGTCATCTTCGTCAACCGTGTTGAAGGTGTGTCGAAAATGAACAGCGGCATCTTTGGTGAAGCCTTTTTCGGGGTCATGAGATTAAGATGGGACGGATGGTTCAGAAAGTACCCCAAGCCCGTAGATAACAAAACGACACAGGCCATTACTGGAGAACAATCAGAGAACAGCACTAACCGAAAAAACAATCTATGAAGACTATCATCAGAAATGCGACAATCGTGAACGAAGGGCGTAAGTTCATCGGTTCTGTAGTGATTGAGGACGAGATGATTCAGCAAGTGCTGGAAGGCGATGATTCGACACAATCCTATGATATGGAAATTGACGCGACGGGACTCTACCTCTTTCCCGGCGTCATTGACGACCATGTACATTTCCGCGAACCAGGCTTAACCCACAAGGCTGACATTGCCAGCGAAAGCCGTACAGCTGCCGCTGGCGGGGTGACATCCTATATGGAAATGCCCAACACCAACCCACCGACTACAACGCTCGACTTGCTAGAAGAGAAATTTCAAATAGCAGCAAAGAACAGTCGTGTCAACTACTCTTTCTATTTTGGCGCAACAAACGACAATGTCGAAACCCTGCCACGGCTCAACAATCAACGAGTACCAGGTGTCAAGGTCTTCATGGGCAGCAGTACCGGCAATATGCTAGTTGACCGCAAAGAGTCCCTGTACCGTATTTTCGCCACATCACCCTTGCTGCTGATGGCACACTGCGAAGACACAAGTATCATCGAAGCCAACATTCGAGCATTCAAAAAGAGGTACAAAGGCCAAAACGACTTCCCCGTACGTTACCACTCTCGCATTCGTAGCGTTGAAGCCTGCTATGCATCTTCCGCTCTGGCCGTGCAACTGGCAAAAGAAACTGGGGCGCGACTTCACATCGCCCACCTGTCAACAGCCAAAGAACTGGAACTGCTTGAGCGCAAGCCCACCGAGGAAAAGAAGATAACCGCTGAGGCTGTCATTGCTCACCTGATGTTCAGCACCGAAGACTATGACACTTTGGGCACACACATCAAGTGCAACCCCTCCGTAAAAACTCCAGAAGACCGTGCGGTTCTCCGCGAAGCACTCACCAACGGGCTCATTGACGTGGTGGCAACAGACCATGCACCCCATCTGGAGAATGAAAAGATTGGCGGGGCTCTAAAAGCCGCATCGGGCATGCCTATGATACAATTTTCACTCGTTTCCATGCTGGAAATGAGCGACAATGGGGTACTACCCATTGAACGCATCCCAGACCTCATGTCACACAACCCCGCCAAACTCTTCCATATTGAAAAGCGCGGATTCATCCGTCCTGGCTATTATGCAGACCTCACTCTTGTTGACCCTAATGCCAACTGGCAGGTGAAGGAAGGACGCTACTACACAAAATGTGGTTGGACGCCCATGGACGAAAGAGTGTTCAAATGGCGCGTACGCCGCACCCTCGTCAATGGCAAGACGGCCTACCTTGACGGCATTGTGGTCGATGGTATCCGGGGAAAGGAACTGAGGTTTAATGTATCATGAGGAAAAACTACCGCATCAGCGATCTAAAAGACTACATCAATTGGGTGTACTTCTTTCATGCGTGGTCACTGCCGCAGCAGTCAGAAGAAAGTAAACACCTCTTCGATGAAGCACAGAAAATGTTGCAACGCCTCCAGCCCTACGTCAAGGTCAAGACGGTCGTGGAACTGATGCCGGCATGGAGCGAGGGTGATGACATCGTGGTGCAACCCATGCGTCCTTGCGAATGTGGGCAGAGCCATCCATGTGGAGAACCCATTCGATTGCCAATGCTTCGGCAGCAAGTGCCAGGGAAAGACGGCATGTGCCATTGCTTGAGTGACTTTATACGTCCCCATTCTGCCATGCGACAAGACAAGATTGGCATCTTTGCCACTTCCACCAGCATTGATGTACACAAGACATTCCCCGATGATGATTACAGCCAGATGCTCTTGCAGACCCTTGCAGACAGACTGGCAGAGGCTGGTGCCGAACGATTGCACGAAGAAGTCAGAAAGACCTTATGGGGATATGCCCCTAACGAACAACTCACGATGGCAGAACTGCATCAAGAGAAGTTTCAAGGCATCCGTCCAGCAGTAGGTTACCCTTGTCTGCCCGACATCTCCATCAACTTCTTGCTGGACAAACTGATCGGGTTCAAAAGCATTGGCGTGACCCTCACCACCTCCGCCATGATGCAGCCTCATGCCTCCGTCAGTGGCTTGATGATCAGCCTTCCGCAGGCACACTACTTCGCAGTCGGCAAAATTGATTCCGATCAACTCGCTGACTATGTTCGCCGACGCCAACTGCCCCCCGAAGAAATCCATAAATATATATCCACCATTGACATCTAACATTTGACACATTCAGATGCTACTAAAAATACTTCCACTCATCATTCTCCTGCTCGCTTTGCCCGATGCCTACATCTACTGGATGTACATCCGCCATTGGACAAAGCAACGATGGTTACGTCTGCTATGGTTCCTTCCTTCTTTTATCCTTACCATTGCTTGCGCCATCATCATCTACACCAATGATATGCTTCCCGAGCATCAAGTGTGGGCAAGCATTTTCATGTACCTATTTCTCCTCTTCTGTGCACCCAAAACCCTTTTTATGGTCTTGGACGGCATCGGGCACTTGATCAACGGACTCGTCACAGGGGGTGCCAAGACCCGAGAAGGCTACGACTGCCTCTTCGTCCGCATCTTCCGCATCATGGGCATGGCACTTGCCCTCTTTTCCATTGCCTTGCTCAGTTTCGGCTATTTCGTTGGGCGAAGCCACTACGTCGTACACCAACAGACCTTCTACTTCCCCGACCTGCCCAAACAATTTGATGGTTACCGCATCGCCCAGTTCTCCGATCTTCATATCGGCACCCTTCGCGATGGACATGAAAGTGACGCTCGTACCATCGTTGACCTCATCAATGCTCAGAAGTGCGACGCCATCCTTTTTACCGGCGACCTTGTCAACCATCAGAGTACAGAACTCGACGGGTTCCGCCGCGACCTCAACAAACTCCATGCCCCCGATGGTGTCTATGCCGTGATGGGCAACCACGACTACAGCATGTATCTCAACTACCCCAACGAGAAAGACCGTGAGGCAGACGTGAAAGAATTACAACAACGCATCAGCAGTTATGGTTGGACGCTCCTGCTTAACGACCACCGCATTCTCCGTCGAGGTAAAGACTCGCTGGTCATCGCAGGCGTGGAGAACGACGGGCTTCCCCCTTGGCCATCTTTAGGTGATCTGCCCAAGACCATGAAGGGACTCAAACGCAGTTGCTTCACCGTGCTCATGAGCCACGACCCTACCCATTGGCGACGCAACATCATTCCACAAACCGCCATCCAACTCACCCTTTCCGGCCACACCCATGCAGGGCAATTCAAAGTATTTGGCTGGTCACCCGTTGCTTTCCGATATAAAGAATGGTCGGGAGCCTACACAGAAGGCAACCAGATACTCAATGTGAGCGACGGCATCGGAGCCGTACTGTTCCCCTTCCGCTTTGGTGCATGGCCCGAAGTCAATGTGATTACGCTCAGAAGGAGTGAAAAGTGAGGAGTGAAGAGTGAAAAGTGAAAAATCTATATTACCTGCCATCCGGAGTGTTCCTTGTTAGCAACAAGTAACTTAGATTTTTCACTCTTCACTTTTCACTTTTCACTTATTTTCCTTACCTTTGCACAAAAATATAGCATGATGAAAACCATACTCAACATTCTCTACAAAATTTACTCCTTCACCATCGCCCTCCCCATCTTCGTGGTCATCACCATCTTTGTGGCGAGTTGTGTGATCATTGCTGGTTTCCTTGGGGACACCGACGTGGTGGCATATTATCTACCAAAATTCTGGTCGAAGTGCGCTTTCTGGCTGTTCCTGCTTAAAGTGAAGGTAGAAGGGCGTGAGAACATCAAGAAAGAAGACAGTTATGTCTTCCTCGCCAACCACCAAGGTTACTACGACATCTTCCTCGCCTATGGCTATCTGGGGCACAACTTCAAGTGGATGATGAAAGAATACTTGAAAAAGATTCCATTCGTCGGATATGCCTGTGTCAAATCCAAACACATCTACTTGCCAGACGGCATTTCCGGCATAGCCAAGGCCGTGCAGCAAGCGCGTGAAACTCTGCAAGGCGGTATGTCCATGATTATCTTCCCCGAAGGAACCCGTACCCGAACAGGAAAGATGGGGCCTTTCAAACGCGGCTCCTTCATGTTAGCCAACGAAATCGGGCTTCCCATCGTTCCACTGACCATCAATGGTTCCTTCGATGTGTTCAGTCGCAACCATAAGTCTGTGCATCGGGGTACCGTCACCTTGACCATTCACAAACCCATCACAGCCGAAGAACGCCAAGGCAAGCAGACCAAAGTTGTTATGCAGGAAGTCTTTGATATCATCAACGGAGGGTTAGAGGAGAAGTATCGCTCATAACCATCTATTTCATACAAAGATAGGCTGACACATTTCTATACTATACAGCCTTTTTTCATTTCTTAGTCCGGTGACGGATGAATAGAAGGAACTAAAACAACACCACAATACCAAACACGGGAGATATCCATGCACTTTTGGTGAAACCCGCTACGAGGAATGTGAAGAACTTTTGCAAAATTAGTTAATTTTTTCAAACTCCATGCTTTGAATACAATTTATTTGTGCTTTTTGCAGATTTTGAAACATTTTTGCAGATTCTGGAACATTTCTTTTAGATTTCGAAAGGTTTTGCCGGTACAAGCAACTTACTCCTTCCACACGCACCACACCATGTTGCCCGTATGCACCACTTTGACTCTTCCACAAGCGTCACTACGTATGTGGGGAACACGTCATGAAATACAAGTAAAAATTTGATGGAATATAAGCCTGCATTCGATGAAACACAAGTGAGGATTTGGTAAAATCACTATTAGATTTGATTAAAAACTTCCCCAATAGATGAGAAATGCCTATCCTTGCCTCAGAAATGGATAGCGGGATTTGTTACCTGACTGATTCCACTAATTCTACGACAAAGATAGGCATTTTATCGGACATGGATGTGTCATTTTCCACACAATGACACATCCATTCATAAAGAAATACAGGAAGGAAAGAGCGCATCTCTACTTCAGGAAAAACTCCTGCCACACCTTCAACATAGAACTCTCATTAGTGGAGATGATCTCTGCCGAACGGGTGAAGTTGCGGTATTCCTGCTTACGTTTGGGGTCAATGTGGGAGAGGATATTTTTAGGGGAGGCTTGGAAAATCTCGCCACGCACTTGAAAATAATACTCATCGGCCATAGGAAGTGGTTGTTCTTCCATGACGATTCCATCATCGGCTCCGGCTATGTCGGACACATCGAAGGTGGCTCCCTGCAGAAGGTTGCGTGTCTTGTTGATGTAGTCAAGATATTTTTGGTCGAGTTCTTTCTGATTCACAGCCCTGACACAGATGACGCGTGCTATCTTGCCAGCGATGGAGTCTTCACGAACAATACGTCCAAAACGCGGTTCAACCCCCACAGGCATGTAACTGTCGCCATTGGGAAAATCCACTCGTAAGACAGAACCCGGGATTGCCTCCATCAGCGTGTCATTTTGGCTGTACCACAAGGTTTGCTTACCCACATGAATGTTGCAAGGCACCACCGTCTTGGTACGGTTGAAGATACCAGTATAGACAGTGGCGGTGCGGAACTGCTGATTGATGAAAGGCCACACACCTGTAGGCACCCAATCCTCATTATTTTGCGCGAGGACGGGCAATACCGCGACAAAGGTCAGTAGAATCACTATTAGTTTCGCATTCCGCATAATGAGTTTATTTCACTTTCACAACAAGGTATTTGCTGACGCTCCAGAACTTGGCAACATCGGTGATGCGGAGGGTGTATTCGCCCTTGCTGTCCTTGAGGAGTGTGTAACTACCAGCCGGATGGTTGGTGAGCAAGGTTGCTGACTTCGACTCGAGGGGAATGACATTGACCTTGCGGATGTCAATCTGCGTGAAGTAGTTCTTATTGTAGTTACCTTGCAGAACCTCGCCTTTGCTGAGGATGCCTTCAGCCTTAAGTTCCTTGTTAGTGCCGAAGACATACCAAGCCGTGTTGAGTTGAGCATCTTGATTGCGGGCAATCTGCGCGGTCTCATCACGCTGCTGCTTCACTTGGGCATTCTCGTCCTGCAAGTTGTTGACAGTGCCAGTGAGTTCCTCAATCTTCACATCCTTTTCTGCAAGTTGGGCACGGAGCGTCTCGAGTTCGGCATTTTTCTCGTTGAGTTGCTGAGTGAGACTGTTGATGGCTTCCTTGAGTTTAGAAGAGTTGATGGAACTGGACTTGAGTTTGCCTTGCAATTCCTCAATCTTGCGCTTATTTTCATCGAGAGTCTCTTGGATGAACTGGATGTTCTCGCGGATGTTTTCAGCGGCGTTGCTATTTTCTGCACCTTCACGCATCATGGTAACACGCCCCTGTGCCTCGTTGATGAGGTCGAAGCCCTGTTGGATTTCATTGAAAGTGCCCATGAGGTCATTGAGTTCATTGTCCTTTTGGTCAATGACATTGCGCAGAGAATCGCGCTCGCGATCACTGGCTGAATTACCTTTGAATCCTTCATTGCAACTGGCAAGCATCGCAATGATGGTTACCATAAAAATAATCTTTTTCATGTCGTTCATTTTTTATTGATACTTATTCTTTTTCTTGCCTGTGCCCATCAACATGGAGAGTTGACAGTTGACAGTTGAGAGTTGACAGTTAGGGTTAACGTCAGGGTTGGGGTTAACGTTCCCGTTCTTCCCTGCCAAGATGAGTACGATTTCCCCCAACGGCTCGTTGTGCTGAAAGTGGTCCACCAGTTCTTGCAGGGTGCCACGCACATGTTCTTCGTGCAGTTTGGATATTTCGCGCGCCACACTGGCTTGTCGCTCTCCGCCAAAGACTTCAACAAACTGCTGGAGAGTCTTGAGCAATCGGCGTGGCGACTCGTAGAAAATGATGCTGCGCGGTTCGTCTTTCAATGCTTCCAGTCTTGTCTGCCGTCCTTTCTTTTGTGGGAGAAAACCTTCGAAACAGAACTTGTCGCACGGGAGTCCGCTGCTGACCAGCGCTGGCACAAATGCCGTGGCACCAGGAAGGGTTTGCACCTCTATGCCATGACGGACACATTCTCTGACAAGCAGGAAACCTGGGTCGCTGATGCCAGGAGTGCCTGCATCGCTAATGAGTGCAGCCGTCTCCCCTCCTTCTATTCGTCTGACCACCTGCTGCACGGTCTCATGCTCATTAAACTTATGGTGGGACATCAACGTGGCACGAATGTCGTAGTGCTGCAAGAGAACACTGGAAGTGCGGGTATCTTCCGCCAAGATGAAATCGGCTTCCTTCAATATCCGAACAGCCCTGAAGGTCATGTCTTCCATATTTCCCACAGGGGTTGGCACCACGTATAGTATTGACTTCGTCGAATTAAAAGTTTCCACCATTTGCAGATTTTGATTGCAAAAGTAGGAATAAAAATGCTCACAACGTGAATTTTTACGTCAAAAACAACTTTTTTTCACATTATCGACAATGAAACAACATTTTTTTACGTATCTTCGTCGCTAGATTTTTCATTTCTTCATTTTTTCATTCTTTCATTTTCCAACAATGAAGACAAAGACTTTCACTTTCGATCGCGTGGTGCGTATTCTCATCAGCATCATCATCATGGTGGGCGCTTACTTGCTGATCCAACGGCTCAGCGGCGTGCTCATCCCCTTCCTGGTGGCATGGCTCATTGCCTATTTGCTCTACCCCATCGTGACATTCTTCCAGTATAAGTGCCATGTGAAATCGCGTGTGCTCAGCATTCTCATCACCGTGCTGCTCATCGTGGGCATCATCGTAGGAGGCTGCTATCTCATTCTCCCTCCCATCATTGAGGAAACAGGACATCTGAAAGACATCATCGTGGAGTATGTCACCACTGACTCGACAGTGGCATCGGTGTCGTCGGAAGTACAAAACTACATCAAGCACAACATTGACATCAACGAAATCAGCAAGGCACTAACGGTGCAGGACGTATCACAATTCCTGGAGGAAAAAGTGCCTCAGTTCTTCTCCTTCATCAGCAGTAGCGTGAGTGCCATTGTGGGCTTTATCGCCTCACTCATCGCCATTATCTACCTGTTCTTTATCCTGCTCGATTACGAATTGATGGCAGAAGGGCTCTTCAAACTCATGCCAAAGGGACAGCGAGGCATCGTACATGACATCATGATGGATTTGAAAAAAGGCATGAATGGCTACTTCCGTGGACAGACCATTATCGCCATGTGTGTAGGTGTGCTCTTCTCCATCGGGTTCCTCATCATCGGGTTCCCCCTAGCCATTCCGCTTGGACTCTTCATCGGATTCCTCAATCTGGTTCCCTATCTGCAAGTCATCGGCTTCATTCCCACCATTGTGTTGGCACTGCTGAAAGCCTACGACACAGGGCAAAGTTTTTGGGGCATCATCCTCTCAGCCCTCATCGTGTTTGCCGTGGTGCAAGCCATTCAAGACTGGGTGCTCACACCACGCATCATGGGCAAAGTAACAGGACTCAATGCCGCAGTCATCCTGCTTTCGCTCTCCATCTGGGGTAGTTTGCTCGGGTTCATCGGACTCATCGTGGCACTGCCACTCACAACCCTGATTGTTTCCTATTATAAAAGATATGTATTGGAAGAAACAGAGGAGGACAAAGAAGATATCAAGGAGAAAAAATGAAAAAGTTACTGTCATTGCCGCCTAATGCGGTCAAACAATACCTAAACATTCATCATCTGTCAGAAGAGGCATACTTCTGCACATCCGACCCCGTGGGACACAAACTCGGCAGTGGAGGCGGCACTACATGGCTGCTCGAACAGGCTGCCCGTTATGAGAAAGCCACATCGTTCAGCGCATGGCTCCCAACAGAAAAACGTATCCTTATCCATGCCGGAGGTCAGTCACGCCGTCTGCCCGCCTATGCTACAGGAGGAAAGACATCCATTCCCATTCCCGTGTTTCGATGGATACGCGGACAACGCATTGACCAAACACTGCTTGACCTGCAATTGCCACTCTATGAGAGCATCATGCATAAGGCACCCGACTCGTTCCACACACTCATCGTATCAGGCGATGTGTTCATCCGTTCATCCCTTCCCTTGCAACCCATCCCCGAAGCAGATGTCGTGTGCTACGGACTTTGGGTTGACCCATCTTTGGCAAAGAACCACGGGGTCTATTTCATGAACCGCAACACCCCCGATCTACTCGACTTCGTGTTGCAAAAACCATCCACAGCACGTCTGACAGAACTATCACAAACCCATTTTGCCCTAATGGACATCGGTATTTGGCTTCTCAACGACCGTGCAGTGGAAATACTTCACAAAAGATCGCATAAAGAAACGCCAGCACCTCTGGAAGCCACCGAGTCGCCCGAAAGTTACCGTCCCTACGACCTTTACTCCGACTTCGGCACAGCACTTGGAGAGCATCCCACTTCCTCCGACCCCGACATCAATGCCCTGCGTGTCGCAATCCTTCCCCTCGAAGGAGGCGAATTCTACCACTACGGCACCACTTCTGAGATGATTTCCTCCACGCTCACCCTACAAAACCTTGTGCTCGACCAACGCATGATCATTCAGAAGAACGTGAAAAAACACCCTGCCGTATTCGTACAGAATGCCCTTGTCGAGACTGAACTGACCGAAAAGAATGCAGAAATCTGGATAGAAAACGCCCATGTGCCAGCCTCATGGAACCTCTCCTCCCAAAACGTCATCACGGGTATTCCAGCCAACAACTGGCACATCGTCTTGCAACAAGGGCAATGCATTGACATACAAGCCATCAGCGACACCTCTTACGCACTCCGTCCTTATGGTTTCCGCGATGCGATGCGCGGCGACATCACCCACCCCGACACCCTCTATTTGGGAAGACCGTTCACAGAATGGCTTCAGAACCACCACGTCAGCATAGACACCATCACCAACCAACACGACTTGCAAGCCGCCAACATCTTCCCTGTTTGTCACGACACCGAACAGATGGGACGACTGCTGACGTGGATGCTCTCTCTCCACCCCTCCGAAGACCTCAGCCACGAATGGACCGCCCTACCACGCCTCTCTGCCGATGAGATAGCCAACCAAGCCAACCTCGTACGGCAAAACCTGCAGCGCACCACCTTCCTCGCCCATAACATACCAACCTTGGCACGCAACTACCACAAATCCGTTTTCTATCAGATAGACCTCAAAGACGTGGCTGCAAAATGTGCAGCACAGCACATCGAACTGCCACCACCCCTGCTGACTGAAGGCACCCCGATGCAGCAAATCCACGATGCAATGTTTAGGGCACAAGTGCAGAAACAATATGGCGAAGCAAGCGACCTCAACGAGCGAAGAGCCTTCGCCCTGCTACGTGACCAATTGGTCAACACAGCCATCCAACACCCCCAACTGCCACAACTTAACGCCTACAAGGACCAAATCGTCTGGGGACGTTCTGCCGTACGCATTGACATTGCAGGCGGATGGACCGACACCCCACCCCACTGCCTTTTGCGAGGCGGAAACGTGGTCAACCTCGCCATCGAACTGAACGGGCAACAACCTCTTCAAGTCTATGTAAAGCCTACTCCAGAACTCCACATCAAATGCCGTTCCATCGACCTTGGAGCCGTTGAGACCATCACCACCTACGAAGAGTTGGGACAGTACAATAAAGTCGGTTCCCCCTTCTCCATTCCCAAGGCAGCACTGGCACTCTGCGGATTCCTACCACAATTCTGTGCAGAACAGTACACCTCGCTCCACCAACAACTCTCCGCTTTTGGCTCAGGCATCGAGATCACCCTCCTATCAGCCATTCCCGCAGGTTCAGGACTCGGCACCAGTTCCATCCTCGCCTCCACCCTCATTGGTGCTTTGGCAGACTTCTGCGGCCTCGGATGGGACAAGCACGAAATTGGCAATCGCACCCTCATACTAGAGCAACTGCTCACCACTGGAGGAGGTTGGCAAGACCAATATGGAGGCATCCTTCCCGGCATCAAACTCCTGCAAACCCAATCAGGTTTCAGCCAACGCCCCGTTGTTCGATGGTTGCCCGACACCTTCTTCCGGCAGCCAGACCTTCAGATGTGCCACCTGCTCTACTACACAGGAATCACACGCACCGCCAAGCAAATACTTGCAGAGATTGTACAAGGCATGTTCCTCAACTCAGCCACCCACCTCAACATCCTTGCACAAATGAAACAACATGCCCTCCATCTCTTCGATGCCATCCAGTTGGGCAACTTCCACGAGTACGGCACCCTCATCCGCGAAACATGGCAACAAAATAAGGCACTCGATGCTGGCACCGAGCCACCCCTCATCACCCAACTCTGCCAACAGATCGACGACCTCTGTCTGGGCTACAAACTCCCAGGCGCAGGTGGAGGCGGCTACCTATACATGGTAGCGAAAGACCCACAAGCAGCGGCACGCATCCGCAAGACACTCACAAGCCATCCACTCACCCCTTCATCACGTTTCGTTGATATGACCCTCTCCGATAAGGGACTACAGATTTCACGGAGTTAGAGTTGAGGGCTAAAAGTGGAGATTTATGGTTAAGGTTGAAGAACAAAATATAGACAAAACATAAAAAAACTCAAAAAAAAATTGGTAGATTCCCAAAAACTCCCTACCTTTGCACCCGCTTACGATAAAGCACTGGCGCAAAAACCAGCTTTTGGGTTTCACACATAACCCGTATCGCAAGCCTATTAGGTAGATCCGCTAGCTCAGTCGGTAGAGCACAACACTTTTAATGTTGGGGTCTTGGGTTCGAGCCCCAAGCGGATCACTTCAACAAAGGGGAGGATTTCACTGAAATCCTCCCCTTTGTCATTATTTCTCATGTGTTAAACACTATTGAGCGAGTTTCGGGTTATTCTTATGGCGTTCTTTGTCACGGGTAGTCTTCTTGTCGAGATTACGTTGCAAAGCCTCGGTCAAGTCAACCCCTGTCTGATTGGCAAGACAGAGGAGCACCCACAACACATCTGCCATCTCATCCGCAGGGTCTTGAGGCTCACCTGGTTTGAAGGACTGATCACCATACTTGCGTGAGATGACACGGGCAAGTTCCCCCACCTCTTCAGTAAGTACAGCCATGTTGGTGAGTTCGGTGAAATAGCGCACACCATAGGTGCGAATCCAATCATCCACAAGCTGCTGTGCCTTGCGGATGGTGATGTCAGCATGTGGAACAGAGTTTTCTTCTTGCATATCGCCACCTCTCCTTCCAATCCTATTTCACATTCATGATGAACTGACGAAGATTTTCAAAATCTTGTTCATTGGGATGTCCAGCATGGAGAGGTCCCATCGAACCTCTACAGGTGAAAGAACGCTCATCGACAGAGATACCTTGCGCTTCCAGCAGTTGACACATCTGGGGAACAGGTGACTTGATGATGGCACATGAGCCAAAACAAACCACACGCCTCACCATGTCAGGCGAGAGGGTCTTGATGAATTTGACCATGTCGCCACTGATCTTGCCCAACATGACACCTGAATCCAAATAGAGCGTATCGACGGGTTCGGAGAGGGGTACAGCCACAGTTTCTGGCACTCCGCCTGTCACTTGGGACACGATATTCGCCATCTGTGCAGAATGGCCAAACTTGCTGAAATATCTAATTGCTATTGCCATTTTTATATAGATTTTAGAGATTGATTATACGACCATTTTTTCGATTTCCTTACGATGTTCAAACAACGTACATCCGCCTGTATGCTCCCATCCGAGTGCCTTGGCAGCACGAATCTTGCGGAACAAGGGGGGACTTCAAGGCTTCGCGCACTCCCATCTCCGCCACATTGCTGTCGCTGAAAGGCGAGAAGGGGCAAGGTTCGGCCGAACCATCGGAACTGACGTGGAAAAAGCCACGTCCTGAGGCGAGGCAGCCGCCAAGGGCTTTCTCGTCGCCGGGGAAAGAGAGAAAGATGATGTCGGCATACTCGCTGCGTCGCTGTGCCAGCAAAGTCTCCATCTAAGCCACTTGTTCGTCGGCAAAAGCCAGATGCTCCGTGCCGGGGTCGATGGGTACATATTCCACGTAGAAGACAATCTTGCAGCCGTAGGAGCGCAACTGGTCGATGAAGTCAGCCGAAGTGACCAAGTGCATGTTCTCGGTGGTCACAGTGATGCTGGTGCCAAAGAGTCCATGTAGTCGGCCACTTTCTCACCCATCTAGAGCGGTGCGCCCAACTTCTTGACTGGGGCAGGATAGTCGTTCTGGAAGCCCGTGTCCACCAGAATCACCTCTTCACCCGTGTCGATAAGAAAGTTCTGTAAACTGCTACGATAGATGATTTGGTCGTCAAATGCGTCCTTGCCCTCTTCACCGCCAAAGGCAAACAGCTGGTTCATGAAACCACCGTCAAACATTCTAATTGCTTTAATTTCCATTTTATC
>SAMEA3663273__coassemble_285_pt1 | contig 12810 bp, 10 predicted proteins | sample SAMEA3663273__metabat2_low_PE_014 | metagenome-assembled genome bin SAMEA3663273 (sample SAMEA3663273) | pig gut metagenome | biome: pig gut; feature: pig-associated habitat; material: faeces | place: China | collected 2013
TATGACTTCCGAAAATTGTGTCAATCAATATAGCGTTGAGAGAGTCCTTTGAATTCTTCAATGCGGCGGTCACGAAGGAAAGGCCACCAGCGACGTACATTCTCACTACGCTGCAGATCCACATCAATAACTTTCACCACTTCTTCATCGGCCGGGGCTTGGTAGAGAATTTCCCCTTGTGGTCCTGCCACAAAACTGTTACCCCAGAATTGGATACCGTTCGTCTGCCCTGAAGGGTCAGGCTCATGTCCTGTACGGTTCACTGCAATGACAGGAAGTCCATTTGCCACAGCATGCCCCCGTTGCACGGTCATCCATGCTTCGCGTTGGCGTTCTTGCTCTTCGGGTGTATCTAACGATTCATATCCGATGGCAGTAGGGTAGATGAGGAGTTCGGCACCTTGCAGTGCCATAAGTCGAGCACCTTCAGGATACCACTGGTCCCAACACACCTGTACCCCCAGGCATCCCACACTCGTTTGGATGGGGTGGAAACCGAGATCGCCCGGGGTGAAATAAAACTTCTCATAGTAGGCAGGGTCGTCAGGAATGTGCATCTTGCGGTACTTGCCCGCCATTGTACCATCCTTTTCTATCACCACCGCTGTGTTGTGGTACAATCCTGTAGCCCTTCGTTCAAACAGTGATGTGACAATCACCGCACCTAACTCCTTTGCCAATTTCCCGAAACGCTCAGTCGAAGGTCCAGGAATAGGTTCTGCCAAATCAAAAAGTTCCGTGTTCTCCGTCTGGCAAAAATAAAGAGAATTGTGCAGTTCTTGTAGCACCACCAGTTCAGCCCCCTCGGCGGCTGCCTTTCTGATGCCCTGCTCGATGTGTGCGATATTCGTTTCCACATCAGCCCTGCACTTGTGCTGTACAATACCTATTTTCATCGACTCATCCTTTTTATGCTGCAAATATATGGAATTTCCGCGAGATTCACCCTCTTTTCTCTTACATTTCTTTGCCAATCCTCTTTTCTCACGTGATTATGTGTGTGTGGAATGTCGGAAAAAAAACAAAATCGCATTTTTCAAGAAACAGAGCGAGGGGAATAGGCTGATGACAAATCGTAAGTAATATCATGTGGGAAGATGGGGACTTTCACATTGAAACACTGTCACATCACCGTGTCTTGGTGACAGGAGGATGACGTGATTGCAAAACTATGTATCCTTGTTTGCCTTGTTTTAGTGATTATTATTCGGAATGCATAAAGGGGAGTGTCTTGGCTTGTTCCAACATCATGTCTGCTTGTGTGATGTTGGAATCGGTTTTTCCGTTGATCGTGTCGTAAATGAAAATCAGACGTTTACGACTATCATCATGCTTCAGTGCATACACCTGACAGAGATAGAGGGGTGCCGCTGTGGTGGAGAAAATGTCGAGGTCGGTAATGGCGAGTTGTGAAAGTGCCAGTTGGTAGGCATCTTCGCTGTTTTCCTCGATAAATCGTTGCACGTCGCCGAGAGTTTCGAACCCGAAGGATTCGAAGATGGAAAGGAAGGGCATCATAGAGACAGGGTACAACTCTGCCTGATTGACCGCTGCTATGTGTTTGTTCAGTCGGTCGAAGGGATTCAATTCGAGATAACTGCGAAAAGAATCGGAAGACAGGAGCACATCGTCAAGTTGCCCGTTCTTCAGCAATGCCTTCATTTGACGTCGGTAGTTGGTGATTTCGGTGCGCAGACGGCTGAACTCGTTGTCAACCAGTTCCAGTGTTCCAGCCAGACGACTGAATTGCCGCAGATATTCATTTTGAATCTTGACATCGGTTTTGTAGCCGATGTCGTGTTCAATAGTGGACCATACGTGTTGCAGGGCCGTGCGCATTTGCAGTTCGAAGCGGGGACCACCTTCTTTCAGACGGCAGATGTAATGAAGGGAGTTGTAGCCAAAGGTGTCAAATTTATGCAATTTGCGTTTGTCCACGCTCTCTTTCCAGTCGATGTCGAAGATGCGTTTGGCGATGGCTGCAACTTTGTCCACCTCGTCAGTGTAGAAAGTGATGATGCGGAGGCCTACAAGGTCGGTCACATCATCAATGCTCTTGTATTTCGCTCCTTTCAGTTCCAGTTTTTTTGCCAGCGATGCTTCTTTTTTCACTCTATGTTCCACAGCTGTTACGTAGATACCTTGTTCGTGAAGGGCATCACACAGCAGGTCATAGGCTTTCTTTCCTAATTGTTCAAGTGTGGGCAACAGTTCGCGGAACTGCTGCATCAGTGCTATACCGTGTGGGTCCAGTTTTACTTGATTACTCATTTATGTCGTTGTGTGTCTAATTCGAATGGATTCTTTTGTATGTTCATAAAAAAACGCCATGTTGGATGGTTGTTTACGTAGGCAAAGGTAAGAATTTTAATTGAATTTCGTTCTTTAACAATTGATAATTAGCCATTCAAGCGGTTTTTATTTGGTATTTTTCTCATTTAATAGTAACTTCGCACTCAAAATGTAGATATTTAGAATGACAGGCATGGATGATTTGACTACTTTGAGGGAAGATGAGCGTGAACTGCTGTTGGAAACCGTGAAAAGGTTGCAGGGGCTGGTGACTGATGTGCTGAATCCTGATGACTTTGGCAAGGTGAAAGGAATTTTGCTGAGGGCTGCCGAGACCGCTCAATTGCATCGTGACAAGTTTGGAATGAACCCCATCTTGTTCGACTTGCAAACGGCAGTCATCACGGCAGAGGAGATTGGATTGAACCGCGCTTCCATCATCAGCATCTTGATGCACAATTGTGTGTCGGAAGGGGTGATTGGCATGGAGGAAGTGAAGCGTGAGTTTGGCGAGGAGGTGGCACACATCATCCACGGCATCTTGCGCGTGAATGAGTTGTATGCGAAGAATCCGTCGATTGAGACGGAGAACTTCCGTGACTTGCTCTTGTCGTTTGCTGAGGACATGAGGGTCATTTTCATCATCATTGCCGACCGTGTGAATCTCATGAGGCAGATAAAGGATAGGGGAGAGATTGAGGAACGAACACGGGTGGCGACGGAGGCGGCACATCTATATGCTCCTTTGGCACATAAGTTGGGCTTATATCTGATTAAACGGGAATTGGAGGACTTGTCGCTGAAGTATCTGGAGCCTGATGTCTATTACATGATTAAGGATAAGTTGAGTGCTACGCGAAAGGCACGCGACCTCTACATAGCCAATTTCATTGCTCCTGTGGAGAAAAAGCTGAAAGAGGCGGGGCTGAAGTTCCACATCAAGGGCAGAACAAAGTCCATCCATTCCATCTGGCAAAAGATGCTGAAGCAAAAGTGTCAGTTTGAGGGCATCTATGACTTGTTTGCCATCCGTGTGATTCTTGATTCGGCTCCAGAGAAGGAGAAGCAAGAGTGCTGGCAGGTATTCAGCATCGTGACGGACATGTACCGTCCGAACCCGAAACGATTGAGGGACTGGCTTTCGGTGCCGAAGTCGAACGGCTATGAGTCGCTGCACATCACGGTGATGGGCCCTGAAGGTAAGTGGGTGGAGATACAGATTCGCACGGAGCGGATGGATGAGATTGCAGAGCGTGGTTTGGCTGCACACTGGCGATATAAGGGAGTGAAAGACAGCGGCACCAAGTTGGAGGACTGGTTGCAGGATATCCGATCGGCATTGGAGCATCATGATGTAGAGAGCGACGAGCGGTTGATGGATCGATTCAAGGTGGATTTGTATAGCGACGAAGTGTTTGTGTTCACTCCGAAAGGTGACCTTTTTAAATTGCCGAAGGGGGCAACGGTGCTTGATTTCGCTTTCCAGATTCACACGAATGTTGGTGCTCGTTGCATGGGTGGTAAGGTGAACGGGAAGAACGTACACATAGGTACGAAGTTGCAGAGTGGCGACCAGGTGGAAATTCTTACTTCGCAAAAGCAGCAACCTAAGCGTGACTGGCTGAGCATTGCCATTACCCCGAAGGCGAGGGCTAAGATTCGCCAATCGCTGACGGAGCAGGAGATGCAGGTATCAACATTTGCGAAAGAGGCTCTGGAGAGAAAGTTCAAGAATAGGAAGATAGAACCAGAAGAATCCATCATGATGCGCCTCGTCAAGCGGATGGGTTACAAGCATGTGACAGAGTTCTACAAAGCCATAGCAGAGGAAGTGTTGGATGTGAACACGGTAATTGAGCAGTATCTTGAACTGCAAGAGCGTGATGCCAACCCAAGTGCTTTCTCGACAGAACAACGCAGTGCTGAGAACTATGTGGCGACTGTGGCGGATGACCATGCACAAGGCAATGCTGATGTGCTGGTCTTGGACAATAACCTGAAAGGGGTGGAATACAGTCTTGCCAAGTGCTGCAATCCTATATATGGTGATGATGTGTTTGGGTTCGTGACGGTGAATCGTGGCATCAAGGTACACCGTAAGGATTGTCCGAATGCCCAGTTGCTTCGGGCGCGTCTGGGCTATCGTGTGCTTCGGGCGCGCTGGGCAGGCAAAGGCTCGAAACAATATCCTGTGACACTGAGGGTCGTGGGACACGATGACATAGGTATTGTGAACAATATCACTTCCATTCTCAACAAGGAGAAGAATGTGATGATGCGTGGCATCAGCATCCAGTCGTCGGAGGATGGACTTTTTTCGGGCACACTGACGGTGATGATTGACGACCAGAACCAACTTACGCAACTCATCAAGAAATTGTCGGCAGTAAAGGGAGTGAAGAACGTGTCGAGATGATTCATTCACCATTTAATTATAGGACATGCGCGCAACATTACTATTAGTCGGAAAGACGGTGAACAAGCATTTCGTTGAGTTGATTGACGAATATGCAGGGAGGGTGAAGCACTATATGGGTTTTGACATCACGGTGATTCCCGAACTGAAGAACACCAAAAGCCTCTCTGCTGAACAGCAGAAGCAACAGGAGGGTGAACTCATCTTGAAGCAATTGCAGACAGGTGACCATGTGGTGCTGCTTGACGAGCATGGAAAGGAATGGCGCAGCGTGGAGTTCTCGCGCTGGATGGAGCAAAAGATGCAGACGGTGGGCAAGCGGTTGGTCTTCATCATCGGGGGACCTTACGGATTCTCCCCAGAGGTCTATGCGCGAGCGAACGAGAAACTTTCACTCTCCAAGATGACCTTCTCACACCAGATGGTGCGCCTCATCTTCGTGGAACAACTCTATCGGGCGATGACCATCATGCGGGGGGAACCCTATCATCACGAATGACCTACGGAATACCATCTTGCTCTACCTCCTTAAAAGTAAAACAATGAGAAACTTAATCAACAATACACTAATCAACAAAACCCAAGTATTAACTATGAATTTGAAAAAGATTCTTTTATCGGCATTGGCATTGGGTGCCTTGACTGCACAGGCGCAGAAGACCCCTGTGTGGTGTGACCCTAATGTCAACGAAATCAACCGAAAGATGGATGTTGCCAATTATTTTGCCTACGAGAGTGAGGCGTTGGCACAACAGTCACAAACGCCAAAGGCAAACACGAAGGCTAAGTCAAGTCGCTACTTGAGCATCGAGGGCAAGTGGAAGTTCCACTGGGTGGAGAGTGCCAACGAACGTCCTGCCGACTTCTACACGCTGAAGTATGACGACTCGAAGTGGGGCACGATGCCTGTGCCTGGTATCTGGGAACTGAATGGCTATGGCGATGCCATCTATGTGAATAACGGATATGCGTGGCGCAGTGATTGGAACGGACAACCCCCTGCTGTGCAGGACAAGGGCAACCACGTGGGCTCTTACCGTCGCACCTTCACGATTCCGGCCGACTGGAAAGGCGAGAACATCTATATCCACATCGGCTCTGCCACATCGAACCTGACGCTATACGTAAATGGCAAGTATGTGGGCTACTCGGAGGATTCGAAGGTGGCTGCCGAGTTCGATATAACGAAATATATCACCCCAGGCAAGGAAAACCTCATAGCTATGCAAATCATGCGTTGGTGCGATGGTTCTTGGAATGAAGACCAGGACTTCTGGCGTCTTTGTGGTATTGCCCGTGAGTGTTACCTGTATGCTCGTCCACAGGCCCATATAGATGATCTCTTCATCACACCCGACCTTGAGAACAACTATACAGATGGTACGTTGAACGTGCAAGTGAAAACCCTGAACAGCAAAGGAAAGCGTGTGGAAATGAAGTTGGTGGATAATGCAGGAAATGCCATCGCCACTTATGCTGAAACGCTAAAAGGTGACAAGGCAGAGGCTACGTTGCAGGCGAAGAATCCTCTGAAATGGAGTGCCGAAACGCCCAATCTCTACAACTTCTATGTTTCACTCTATGATGGCAACAAACTCCTTGAGTGCATCCCGCAGCGCATCGGTTTCCGCAAAGTGGAAATCAAGAATCAGCAGTTGCTCGTGAATGGCCAGCCCATCCTCATCAAGGGTGTGGACCGCCACGAATTGGATCCTGATGGTGGTTATGTGGTAAGTGTGGACCGTATGATTCAGGACATTCAGGTGATGAAGCAGTTGAACGTGAACGCTGTTCGCACTTCTCACTATCCCAACGACCCACGATGGTATGAACTGTGTGACGAGTATGGTATCTATGTGACAGCCGAAGCCAATATCGAGAGTCACGGAATGGGTTATGGCGAAAGGTCGCTGGGCAAAGACCCCCGTTTCCACGATATGCACATTGAGCGTCAGCGCCATAATATCTATGTACTGAAAAATCACCCCAGCATCATCGTGTGGAGTTTAGGCAACGAGGCTGGCTATGGAAAGAACTTTGAAGATTCCTACGACTATGTGAAAGCTTATGACTCCTCTCGTCCTTGTCAGTATGAACAGGCAGGCAGTTGGGGCAAGACTGACATCTTCTGCCCGATGTATGCTGACTACGGACATTGCGAACGCTACTGCAAGGAAGGCAATGCTCGTCCGCTCATCCAATGTGAGTATGCTCATGCCATGGGTAACTCTGTGGGTGGTTTCAAGGAGTATTGGGATTTGGTTCGTCGTCTGCCCAATTATCAGGGTGGTTACATCTGGGACTTCATTGACCAGGGCTTGCGCGGCAAGAGCAAAATCACAGGCAAACCAGTCTGGGCTTATGGTGGCGACTACGGACGTTTCCCTGCATCGGACAATAATTTCAACTGCAACGGTGTCATCAATCCAGACCGTGTACCCAATCCTCATGCATACGAGATACAATACTACTACCAAAATATCTGGGCGACATTGGTGGATGCCAAGGAAGGTAAGTTTGAGTTCTATAACGAAAACTTCTTCCGTCCGCTCGACTATGTAAAGTTGGCTTATGAAATCTTAGTGGATGGCAAGCCGATCGCCAAGTCGCAGGACATGCCGCTGTCGAATGTAACCATCGCTCCACAGGGAAAGTCTATCATTGATATTGTTGCTGTTAAGGAAGCCTTCAACAATGCAGAGTACAAGGGCAAGGAAATCCTTGTGAACTTCGATTTCAAACTGGCGAAGGACGAACCACTCCAGAAGGCTGGCGAAACCATTGCTCATCAGCAGTTTGAACTGACACCTTACACCTTCCCAACAGTTGAAGCCATCACGGCTCAGCCTGCGGCAGACAAGAATGCCAAGACCGCTCCTGCCGGTGTGACGCTCGATGACCGTGCCATCTATGCTGTGCTTTCTGCCAATGGTGTGAAGGTGACCTTCAACAAGCGCTCTGGCTATGTGGCATATATTGATGTGGATGGTACGCCGATGATGACTGACGAAGCAGAACTGACACCAGACTTCTGGCGTGCAGCCACTGACAATGACTTTGGTGCAGGCATGCAAAACCGTTTGTCAGCATGGCAGCATCCTCGTCTCGAAAGGAAAGCCTTCAATATCCAGCAGGATGGTGCCAACTATGTGGTGACTGCCGAGTACAATATTCAGGCTGTGGAGGCAACGGTGAAACTTACTTACACCATGACACCAGCCGGACAACTCGTGGTGAAGCAAGACCTCACCTCCAATCCTGAAGCCAAGAACATGCCGCAGTTGTTGCGTTATGGCATGCAGATGCAAATGCCAAAAGAATTCTCTCAGATCGAATATTATGGCAAGGGACCTCGCGAGAACTACATTGACCGCAACAACAGTCAGAACCTCGGTGTTTGGAAACAGACGGTGGCAGAGCAGTTCTGGGGGTATGTTCGTCCACAGGAGACAGGCACCAAGACTCAAGTGCGCTACTGGAACATCACCAACAAAGCAGGCAAGGGACTCCGTTTTGAAGGCATCGAACCTCTTGAGATGCAAGCTCTCAACTATACGGAAGACGATTTGCAACCTGCACGTAACAAGGCGCAGTGGCATAGCGGTGACCTCATTGAACGTCCCTTCACCGATCTCCACATCGCTGCTCGCAGCATGGGTTTGGGTTGCGTGAACTCTTGGGGCGCATGGCCACGCCAAGAGTATCAGATGCCGTATAAGAACTACACTTATACTTACATCATCTCACCAGTGAAATAACAAGTACTGTACGGTTATACGGTTGTACGGTCTTTAGACCCACCGCAAAACCACCTTACATAAAGCGAGCGGGCTGACATCTCAATGTCAAGCCCGCTCGCTTTATGCATTTCATTGTCTGTTGTTCATCGTCACAACTTGAATTTCAGGTAGTAGGGGAGTGCGGCTTGGACACCGGTCTTCTGTCCCACCTTCTTCAAGTCGGTGAAGACAGAGTAGTAGTCGCCAAGGGCTTCCTTCAGTTGCTTGTCAGCATAGCTGGTGCCTTGCATCTCGTTTATGAGTTGATCAAAGATGGTGCTCTTGGCAGGATAGTTCATGACGGTTGCTTCGTTGAGTTTCGCCAACTCTTTTGCTTTGGCAATGGCTTGGTCAAGACTGCCGAGTTCATCCACCAGTCCGATTTGTTTGGCGTGAATACCTGTCCACACACGACCCTCACCAATCTTTTTGATGTCGTCCTGCTTCATCTTGCGACCATCGGCACAACGCTTCGTGAAGAGTTCGTAGCCATTGTTAATGTACTTCTGGGCAATGGCACGCTCTTGTTCGGTGAATGGACGGGAAATGTCGCCGAAGTCGGAGAATTGGTTGGTCTTCACGGTGTTGAAATGCACGCCTAATTTGTCGTTCAACAATTTGCTGGCATCGGGAAACATGCCGAAGATGCCGATTGAGCCTGTAATCGTGGTGGGTTCAGCATAGATGTAATTGGCTGCACAACTGATGTAGTAGCCACCTGATGCAGCCATGTCGCCCATGCTCACAACGATAGGTTTGTTGGTCTTGATGTTCATCACCTCGTGCCAGATTTGCTCGCTGACATAGGCTGAGCCGCCACCTGAATTGACACGCAGCACCACAGCCTTTACATTGTCGTCATCTGCCAGTTTCTGCAAGTCCTTACATACGGTCTTGCCCACAATTTCAGGCGAATAGTTCCATTCAGAAGATGCTTCCTCTACGATGTCACCTACTGCATAATACACTGCCACCACATCGCCACTGATGCCTTTGGGCTCGCTATTGGCAATGCCTGCCAGGTCCTTCACCGAAATGGTGTTATAGTCGTCAGGACTGTCTACCTTCATCATGTTGGCAATCGTCTGTTTTACGGCATCGCTGTAAGCAATCTTATCGACGAGTTTTTCTTTCTTGTAGAGAGTCGCTTCACGTAGCAGCATCATGGAGTCAGCCAGTTCATTCAGTTTAGCCTCGCTGATGCCACGACTCTTGCTGACAGCCTTAGTGATTTCACTCCAAATTTCACCGTTGTAGGTCTCAATCTGTTCGCGGTTGGCATCGCTCATTTGGCTCAACAGGAAAGGTTCCACCGCACTCTTGTAGGTGCCGACCTTCACCACCTGCATATTCACACCCACCTTGTCGAGCAGTTCCTTGTAGTAGGTCACGGTGCTGCTCATACCGCTCCAGTCAATGATGCCCTGTGGATTGACAATCACCGAATCGGCTGCCGAACACAGATAATAGGCTCCCTGGGTGTATTGGTCACCGTAGGCAACAATGAACTTTCCCTCCTTCTTGAAGTCGAGCAATGCCTTGCGGATGCTCTGCAAGGTGGCAGGCATGGCACCGGCAAAAGTACCTGCCTCCAAATAGATGCCCTTCACTTTGGGGTCGGTCTTTGCATGTTCAATGGCTTTGAGAATGTCATCCAATCCTTGGTCTGTCAACACGGCATTGCCGAGAATCTCGCCAAAGGGATTCTCTTCGCTACGCTCGTTGATGCTTCCCTGCAACTGGATGACCAGCACGCTGTTGTCTTTCACACTTGTCAGGCTGTTGCCCATTGATGCCATGCCTACCAAACTGAAAATGGAAAGGATGGTGATGATGGCAACCACTACAAAGATGCCCACTACAGTGGCGCATACATACTTAAAGAACTGTTTCATTATTTTGTGAGTTTAAGTTAATGTCGTCTGTTGTCTGTTCGGCAATTAAGTTGATTTCGTCTGTTGCTGAATAGAAGTTGAACTCTTGCCTCGTCTGATAATATTTCCAGAATTTAGTCAACTGGCTGATGCACAGGAACCCGCATATAATGACGACGGCGATAGCCGCAGTCCCCAATATTTCTGTCAAGCTGAAGTCCTTGGCTGCATCGCCCAGCGAGTACATCTGCCACACCGCCACGCTGTTGTTCAGAATGTGCAGGATACTTGTAATAACGATGTTTCCTGTCCTATAGTATATGATGCCGAAAATAAAGCCTATCCCTGCAGCAAATGGTACCTGTGCGGGATTCAAGTGGATGATGCCGAAGACTAATGCACTTGCAGTGATTGCCACCCATTTGTTTATGCCACTTCTCAGCATATAGCCGAGAATGCCCTCGCGGAAGATGAATTCCTCTGCGATAGGACCGAGAATGGCAATGCTTAGTGCGCCAACCAGCGAGTTGGACAAGTTGTTGAACACTCCCTCCATTTCGTTGGGCAATTGAAACCATTCCGCCATGATGTCGAGAACAAAGATGCCGAAAACAGCAGCCATAATGCCTATGGAGCCCCATTTCCATTCAATCATTCGGAAGTTCAGCACCGTTTTCCAGTTAATCATTTTCAGCAAGGCGATGATGCCGACAATGACAATATCGCTGATAATCAAAGCCCATGCCAGCAGATCATCGCTGAACAACTTATTAATGATTTGATTGGAATCACCTCCATTCATCTGATGGAAGAAATCGGGATCCTTAATTATTCCGAAGATGGCAACCCCTATTCCTGCGAATGATTGTACCACAAGAAACAGAACGATAACCAAAATAGGATAAAGTACTTTTTTCATTTGTTTAGTTGTTTCTATGATTTATAGTTATAATTTTAACCATCAATTGTCCTTAAACTCCAAAATATCTCCCGGCTGGCAATCCAAGGCTTTGCAGATAGCCTCCAGTGTGGAGAAGCGCACCGCCTTCGCCTTGCCCGTCTTCAGCACCGACAGGTTTGCCTGCGTGATGCCGATCTTTTCAGCCAGTTCACCCGACGACATCTTGCGCCGAGCCATCATTACATCTAAATTCACGATAATCATGGTTCCAGTGTTCTTTGATTGTGAGAAAGTATAATGTAAGTGTTCACAAGACTGCATGCGGCTATAGTGATGAAGCACCATGTGTTGGTGGTCACTTCATCGCCTGTCAGAAGTTGGTAAAGGACTACTCCCAATAAAGCAACGACCACCATTGCTATCAGAATGAAGCAAGCCCATAAAACACGATTCTTTTTCATCATATTCGTTGTTTAATTATTTAGGTCTTATAATCTTTCAAATTCTAATCTCAAATCGTCAACTCCTGCTCCTCTTTCATTGTCCGTCCAATCTTGAAAATCTGTCCCACCAGCAGCATACCGAAGGCAGAGTAGAGTAGGGTGAGGTCGGGCATTTGCAGAATGGTGATGTCATACGCCTCAAAATCAAACAACTCCACGTTGCAGAAGTAGTTGTAGAGTGTACTCACCCATCCCAGCACATACATGGCCAGCACCGACCATCCGCCCCAAGCCAACTGCGTCTCCATGCTCTTCTCGAAGAGGTGTCCCTTGTTCACCGCAATGACCAGTTTGATGAATGCTACCAAGAATACAATAATGAGGAAACCCCCAATCAAACTGATGCCTTGCATCACTCTCATTCTGTTCTGGCCATTCTCTGGGAGAACAAGTGCCTGCACTGTCATCATCGGCATCTTCTCACCGGTTTTCAGATTGACAATGCTGTCATTAACATTCATACCTATCAGTAGTTCACCTTTTGGCATCATTTCCACAGGTGTCAATCTGTTCATTAGATTTATGCCCCAAGATGGGTCACGCTTCACCCCTGTCATGTGATCTTTTTCTGCCAGTTCCCATCCTTTTTTTCCACTTTGGTACATCCTGTAGCCGGTCTCAAACATGGTCAAGCCGATGCCAAACACGATAGCCGCAATCAGCAGTCCGCAATACAAGTTAAATTTCTTTTTCATAAGTTTTATTGTTTTAGTGGTTATTATTAATAATGTATATTATATGGTCATTTATTGTTTTATTTGACTAATTTATTGTAATTCGATAATTATTTTCGGTACAAAGATAAAACATCCTTCAACAACTTCCAAATAAAAACGAAAAAAAATATCGAAAAACGATAATTTCTTTTTCACGGGACTATTTTCCCCAAGTTTTTCAGCTTATTTCACACATTTCCATGACAGCCATTTTGTCATAGCCTCCTCATCTGTATCTCCAAAGCCTCCCTTAATATGCTTCCATAACCTCAAAACCGACGTGGGGCACGTCGGTGAGTCGATGTGCCCCACGTCGGTCGACCGACATG
>SAMEA3663273__coassemble_372_pt1 | contig 11303 bp, 10 predicted proteins | sample SAMEA3663273__metabat2_low_PE_014 | metagenome-assembled genome bin SAMEA3663273 (sample SAMEA3663273) | pig gut metagenome | biome: pig gut; feature: pig-associated habitat; material: faeces | place: China | collected 2013
GAAACGTGGCTTGTCCACATGAGCCACCATATTGAACCACACGCTATCGAAGAGAAAACGCTGCCTGCAGGCATTCACCTTGCCTACGACGGTGAAGTGATTGAGTTCTAATATCCATCCTATATACCTATTTCTGATTAACCTCTTTTGTAGGTATAGACGAAGCGTACAACGCCTAAAAACACCCATCTTTAGGTATTGTGCGCTGAGCGTATTTGGTGTACCTTTGCACTCGAAATCAGAAATGATAGAAATGGAAATGAACAGACATAATCACAAATTTTATTAAGAAATGAACACAACGATTGTTATCTACGGTTCCTCTACTGGAACTTGCGAGGTACTTGCTGAGAAGATTGCCTCGAAACTGGGCTGTGAGGCCTTGAATGTACAGAATTTGTCAGCAGACATTGTGGCTGACAACAAGAATCTTATCCTTGGTACCTCCACATGGGGAGCAGGAGAACTGCAAGACGATTGGTATGACGGTCTGAAGGTCTTGCAAGGTGCAGACCTCTGCGGCAAGACTATCTTAACGTGGATTCGACGAAAACCACAAATAATTAAATTCATGAAAAATTGGCTACGCCGAGCTAAAGGTTCGGAAGTGTTTTTCCACAACGGATTGCACGGATTATACGGATTTTTGAGCCTCGGCGGCTCCTGCCATTCGGATTGTTCTGCATCCGGCCATCGTCGCCTCTTGCGACGAAAAATCCGTATAATCCGTGCAATCCGTTGTAAAAATATATCCGAAATTTGAGTCATAAATTATTTTTGTTGGAATTCATCGAACTGACGTTATCTTAAGGTCATCAATGTCATATTGGCTCTGCTGATTGCTTTATTCAATGTGGCACATGCCTTGATGGAATTGCCCTCGGACAATGCTGGTCAATACATCGTCATGCCGATGATGGCAGTCCTTGGATTCGTTTTGGCATGGCATAGTATTAAATATGTAAAGGAGGATTAGTATCCGAACCATCTCGAAGCGTATAGTGCCACACGTGTGTGTTAAGGACATATTGCTTCGCCGAATGTCGGCACGGTGCGCCTCTTATTTCGCGCACCCAGCGCATAATATTACGGGCACTCAGCGCGTGTCATTTCGTGCTGAGTGCCCGTAATTGTAGGTCAAAGAGTTACGTGTTTTGAGGTTTTTCTTATTTCACATACGCCAGCTTCGTTGATCCACCTTTGTGCTTCACGTCTGTTGGTTCAGGCTTCCGTTGTTACCTTTCCACCAGCCGAGCACAGCACCCCAAACGCTCGAAAGTTTTACTTGATAAAAACTTTCTTCGTTTGTCCATTGGGATAGCGGATGATGTTCACACCCTTCTGCAAAGAGTTGACAGGCTTACCATCTATTGTGTAGGTCTGGTAGGTGTTATCATTGGCAATAACATCTTCAATGGCATCTACCAATGTGAAATTGCCAATGACTATCACATCCTTCGCTGGCATTGTCACAGGAATTGTGCTCCAACCTGAGAAGGTGTAACCTTCCTTTGAAGGCTCTGCTTCTGGTGTGATGGCATCGCCATACCTTACTTGATAAGTCTTATAAACCTCATCATCCACCACATAAGTCAGTGTAAATGGGTCTGCTCCTGCAATAGTGAACGTCCCTCTTGCATACGAAATGTCGTAGTTGCCAGCCTCCGCACCGCTCACCACAATCTCGTATGTGCCAAGGACACTTGAAGAGGTGGCTGCACAACTGATGGTAGGCTTCTTTGTCAGCACATCGGCAGTCTCGTCATTCTTGAAACCCTCGTAAGAAACTTCAAAAGTTGGGAGTAAAGGAAACGTGGCTTGTCCACATGAGCCACCATATTGAGCCGCATGCCATCGAGGAGAAGACCCTGCCCCAAGGCATTCATTTGGCCTACGATGGTGAAGTGATTGAGTTCTGAAAAACAGACACCATCAAACCTGTGAGTCTTGTGGGTGTCAGTCTTTCGGGATTACCAACCCATCATAGAGGCTGGAGTGATCCACAATCAAACGGTATTTGTTTCCTCTGATGTTGAATACATAATGCTGATTCCCGACATAATCCGTGGCTGGAAAATCCACTTTGATGTCTGACAAACTATGCCATTCCGCTTGCTCGGCGATGTCATACCAGCGTTCCTGTGGAAGTAATGCGTGAAACACGGGGAGTGGTGGTTGGCATACGTGAGGGATATGCTGCAAGGTATATGAACGGACACCCGCAAGGTTTGCGAACTTTGCGGGTGTCTGTTGTTGAAAGGGGAGGTGAAGGCGGCTCAGAAGAACGCGCTGGCAGACTACAAGGAATTAACCAATTGCGTGGTGACAATGAGTCTTTGTCGGACAGCAGCCATCAGCAGGAATAGGCATATCGTCTGTTGCTTGACCAGTTGAGTGTACCATCCTTGCGAGTCCAGGTTCTTGCTATTGCCGATGCTCTTATAGAGGCGGTAGACCAATCTCTATTTCTGGCTGTGGTGGTGGTTCCACATCCGATTTGAGATGGGACGGGCGTAACCCCGATGAAAAGGAGGATGCCTACCGCAGAAGATTTCTGTTACAAGCATCAAAGATGATTGTTGGAAATGGCGCAAAAAGGAAGAGATAACTCACTCATTTTATCACATTGCTACGTCAAAATCCAATTTATATCACAAAAAATTATAAATATTGCAGATTGTCGCTCCGTTCTTGCGATAGTCTGCTATAATTTATATATCTTTGTAGTCAGAATTTGACAAATCCGATTAAGGAAAACTCAAAGTGATATGGCAACTTGGAATAAAGAAAACTTACCAAGAGAAAATGGAGAAGTGGTACCGATGCAGGTGCCGATGATTGTCTCCGCCAGCAGAAGTACGGATATTCCGGCCTTCTATGCCGATTGGTTCTTCAATCGGTTGAAGGTGGGTTATTCCGCATGGACTAATCCGTTTAATGGTGTAAAAGGCTATGTGTCGTACAAGAAAACACGATTCATTGTGTTTTGGTCAAAAAATCCTCGTCCCTTGTTGCCGTATCTACACATACTGAAGGAACGAAACATTAAGTGTTACATTCAATACACCTTAAATGACTACGAACAAGAGAAACTTGAAAAGGTACCTTCTCTTGCTAATCGTATAGAAACTTTCAAAATGCTTGTTGAGCAATTAGGCAAGGGGACTGTAATTTGGAGGTTTGACCCAATGATATTGACTGATGATATTTCTGTTGACAAATTGTTAGTAAAAGTAAAAAGTATTGGCGATCAACTGAAAGACTATACAGAAAAGCTTGTATTCAGTTATGCAGACATTGCTATGTATAAAAAAGTAAAGCATAATCTGGGAACAAACGGTATTCCGTATCGAGAATGGGAGGTTGAACAGATGGAAGAATTTGCACAAAAACTTTCTATTATGAATAAGGAAAGAGGATGGAAATATCAACTTGCAACCTGTGGTGAAAAGATAGACATCGGTAAATATGGAATTCTACATAATCGATGTGTTGATGGCGACCTTATTGCTAAACTTGCATGGAATGATAAGGAACTGATGGACTTCATGAAGGTGAAGGTTGAGAACGTTCCTGCTCCATCTTTGTTTGAAGTTCCAGAACTTCCACAAGGAGCAATATTGCTGCCAAACAACAAATACTTTATCAGTACCCACAAGAAAGATCCCGGACAAAGGCAATTCTGTGAATGTATGGCATCCAAAGATATAGGTGAATATAACACCTGTCCGCATCTTTGTGAGTATTGTTATGCTAATGCATCCAAAGAATTGGCTATCAATAATTGGAAAAAACATAAGGAAAACCCCTATGCTGATACCATAACTGGGAAATAATAAATACAATGAAAAAGAATTTAGAAGAAATACTTGCCGACTATTATAATTGTTTTTACTATGATGAAAACAGAATGCAGGCAGCTCTGAATGACGATGTAATAGAGATAAGCAATATTGGAACAGATTTTGCAAGAAGTCAAATGTTTGCAGAGGCTATTGAGTGCTGGGAGTATATTGTTGAAAGTGGAATGCCCACCACCCCTGAGACATATAACAACTTAGGTGTGAGCTATTTTTATGGCAATGGGATTGAAGTTAATTATGAAAAAGCGGTTCACTACTATCAAAAAGCCGCAGCTGCTGGGCATCCTTTTGGGAAATACAACTATGCTGTTGCTCTTGAACAGGGCAAAGGTATTAAAAGCGATTTGAATAGAGCGATTAAACTCTATAAACAGGCTGCAGAGAGTGGAATAAATCAAGCCATCGATGCATTAATTCGATTAGGCGAATATGACGAATTATATTTGTCTTTCTATACTCGTAATCCTAATGACACGTCTTTTTCAGGTGATAAATTATAATTTATAAAATTATGCCATACTATTTTCGATTACCAACTGATGAAGAATTGACACTGCCACAAAAGGCAGCAATCAATGAAATCGAGCAAATTGCGTTGTCTGGGGGACCCGGAACCGGAAAAAGTGTTGTTTCACTTTATCGTCATCTTTCAAACCATGAGAATAGTAATAGAAGTCTGCTAATAACGTATACAACAACTTTAGCTAGATATTTGTCTGAATGTTGCCGTTTGAGAAATCCAGAAGCATCCAGATACGTACGTTCTGCATATGCAGGTCGTCCGAAAAGAAGTGAGAATTTTAGCGAAATTATTATAGATGAGGCACAGGATCTTGACGTCGAATACTTTGACCAGATTTCTGGATTTAACATTTCGTATGGAGCAGATGATGCTCAAATTCTTTACCCTGAACATTCTTCAACTAAAGAAGAATTAGAAGAGCGATTTAAGAATAATGTAGAGTATGTACTTGACAGAAATTTCAGAAGCACTTTGGCCATTATGAAATTTGCACGCGTTGCCTTTCCTAACGCTTATATACCGCAGAATACTCTCGATGCACTGGCGAATAACCCTGGAGAAAAGCCAACATTAATAGTAACTGACGGTAATCCTTTGTTTAATGAAAATGCTAGAAGCACACGAGACAATGCAATTAGGGAAATAATTGAAACTTTCAGAGCAGATACTTATAATATAGCCATACTTCTTCCGTTTAAGAATACCGTCAAAGAATATCATGATATTCTTGATGAAATGGATATAGCACATAGTTTCTATTATGAAGATCAGAAGGAGTTCCCTAATGGTTGTCCTCCAATTGATAATGTTCACATTACGACCTTCAAATCTGCCAAAGGGTTGGAATTTGATACAGTTCTTGTTCCAGATTTTGGTTCAATGGATTATTTATGCAACAAATATGACGTCATAGATTGGAACGATTTCTATGTTGCTGTGACAAGGGCAAGAACTAATTTGTATTTATTTAGTAATAATAATATTCCACAATTAAATAACGTCGTTGAATAAACCATAGATTTATGAAAACATACTATTATCCAATTTCGTCAACATCTTTGGCATCGATTTTTGGCCGAGCATGTATCCTTCCTGCTTCATTGTATAGGAATAGATTGTCAGACATTCAAAGCAAATTTGAAAATTTCATTTTGCTTACTGATCATTTTGGGTGTATGGACTCAGATTGCTGTCTACAACTTGTTTTAAGTTCAGATGAAGAAAAAACATTAGTAGACATAAAAAAAGGTTTCTATTTGTATGAAAGCGCATTACCTGTATCTAGAATTAAAAGGATATATTTTAAAAATGTTGCTCAATCACAAAGAACCATTTCTAATATTAATCTTTCGACCGCTTTTATTCCAAATGCTTTAGTTGATTCGAACAACAATACATTTGATGATGTAAATACCAACGGTGTCGAAGTTCCTGAAAATATTGTGCCATTATTAGAGATAATAGAAAAATCATATGACAAGTTTAATCGCATATTGGGTGCAATGGCCTTGATGAAGACTGCTCATGAAGATGGATGCAATTATTCTGCTCATTATATTGACTTGCTTTCTAAATTCAACACTTATATAGCAAGTCAGAAGACGATGATTTCTGATGTTGATACTAAGTTTCATAAGGTTTTTGATAATCATCCCACGTTTCTAGACCATGTCGTTGATTATGCAACCCTAGAAAATGAAGCTTTAGAGAAAAAACAATTTATCAGTAAGAGCAAATTAACAAAAGTTATTGACCCGAGTAACCTTGAAAACAGCGTATATCTTTGTTATGTTCTATATGATTATGGAGTTGGTGAAGAAGCTCATCGCCATAAAATCGATGAACTAATATTAAACAATTTTACGAGTCTCAAGCAAGGATATCAAGAAAGCTGTGCTCTTTATTATGGGTATAATAGAGGTTACGCATCATTTAACAACCAATATAGAAAGGATAATAAAACGGAAGATGTAAAATACCGACTTAATTCTTTGCTTGACTACTATACAATAGAGAGTATCTATAGGTACACTTTCTATAACATTGTATCTACGGAATTTGATTTGTTCAATTCCTGGGTAAAGACTTTGACGGGTAGAAAAGCAAAGAGAGGAGAATATCAGATACTTGATACTATTGTATGTGATAAAAAAAAAGCAATCCTTTTTTCCGAAGAATGGTGGAAAAACTGTTTGGCATTTTTTCTGCAAAAAGATAAGGTCAATTTTCTTGGCTATGATTTCTCGTCAATAATCATTGAAAAAATTCTTAAACCTTTTGCATATTTAGTGAAAGAGGAGATATCATATGAATACGAGGAAACTATTCAGACAATTAAAGACACGAACGATACAGAAGTACTACGTCTAAAAAAAGAGCTAAACAAGTGTAAGGAACAATTATCTTTAAAAGATAAAGAGATAGCAGTTCCGGAAAACGCAGTAACTTTCTCTTTACAAACAAATAATCAGGAGAACACGTGTTTTAACGAAGAAGAGTATACAAAAAAAATCATTGAATTATGTGATCTGAAATCTAAAGAGCTGAAAGAATTAGCAAAGCAATATGGTTGCAAAGTCGGCAGGCAGAGCAAAAGGGAAGATTTGATTATTTACATTCTGCGTGCAGAAAAACGCCAAGATAGTAAGCTGTTTTAATTATGGAAGAAGTATTTAAAACTCTTTTCGAGGAAACCAGTGATGTGGCTTCATTTGCGGATAGTCTTGAAAGAAATTTCTTGACTATCCAAGATTTCTTCAATGCACCATATCAAACGCAATATCAACAGAAGGATGATATTGAACGATTAATTCTTCTTAAGAATAGCATCATTTCTCATTATGACTTTCAAACCGTAGAAAGTCGTTCTTTTATTCTAATCCTTCTCGACTTGTGTGAAAGATTCGCTTTGCATAGTTGTATTCCCCGCATAATGACTATTATCCAAAGGAATGACATTCTTATCAATAAGAGGATGACTGCAGCTCTAAAGTTCCTTTTTCCACGTCCATCTTCAAATGAAGAATTAGTTGGTCGCTTTGATGAAATATGTGAATTATTGAATGATGCAATTGTTGAAGAAGAGGACAACCCTTCTAAAGCACTGGTAACATTTCTTAATTATTATGGTCACATTGTTTATAATACTAACATTGTTTATGCAACAGAAGCAAAACAAAAATTTTGTGATCTTAATAATCATGGTGAATACAATTGGCTCAAACAAATAGAAGATATTTCTCTTCTTGATGTATCTAATTCTCAATCAGTATTTCAACAAATTGAAGAGAAAATAGATACTTTAACCACAAGAATCAGCTCTGTTGTAGTCAATCCAGAAGACAACTTTTTAATTGAAGAAGGAACTGATTATTGCGATGCACTTTCTCGTGTACCAAATAATTTCATATCAATTCGTCAAATGAGTGTTGATAGAGCAAACGGCTTTCTCAATGGACGAGGTGTGGATCAATTACATTCGGAAGAGGAAATGTTTGAGTATATGAAACGCTATGGTAAAATGCATTATGCAAAACTTATTAGTTCGTTTGAGTCAACTTTTCCTCAATATTTTGACACTCCAGTAAATATAGTGGATTGGGGATGTGGACAAGGATTGGCGACTATCACCTTATTGGAAAAATACGACTCTTTAGACGTTCACTATATAACGTTGGTTGAACCATCAGAAATTGTTCTGAAGAGAGCGGCCCTACATTGCAGGAAATTTGCCACAAATGGCAAACTGAAAACAGTATGCAAAAAGTTGGATGATGTGGCATCTTCCGATATAAAAGTTCAACGTGATGTGCTTACAATTCATTTATTCTCAAATATACTTGACATTGATGATTACAGCAGCCAACACCTTCTATCAATTATCGATAGTATTATAACTTGTAATAATTTTTTTGTTTGCGTCAGTCCGTATATTGACGATATAAAAACTGCCAGACTTAATTCTTTTATGCGGCATTTTAGTAATCAACCTACATTTGTATTATATCATAATGAAGAAAATACTAAATATGGTGATTTTTGGCAATGTAATAACTCATTTCTAAAAAGGCACTTTACTCATGGAACAAGCCTTTCTTGCCGTGACTATGATTCAACTGGCTGTAGTAACAAATGGACGAGAGTCTTGAAAGTATTTTCTGTTTAATTATTTATGTCTTGGAACGTTTAAGTTTTTATGAACGAACTCGAATTACAACAATATCTACTCCGCGAGTATCCACAAGAAAATGCTCGGTGTGAGTGGAAGGAATTTAAGAATCTGAAGAACTCGTTCTGTGGGGACGAGAAGGATGATGTGATTTCCTACGTGTCGGCTATCGCCAACATGGAGGGTGGTTTCCTCGTGGTTGGTGTGCATGACAAAACACTGGAGATTGTCGGCACAGATATCTATAACTATGACCGCCAAAAAGCAATCCTTCGATTGACGGAACGATGCACGAACCTGTCGAGTGAAGGACTGGACATCGAGGAGTATATCACAGATGATACCAATAAGGTGGTGTGGGTGATTCATATTCCTAAACATCTACCCAAACGCCCTGTCTATGCTCACGATAAGGCATGGCAACGGATAGAGGACTCTTTGGTGGAGCTGACACAAGAGCGTTTGAATGCCATCTTGGATGAACCTCTATTCACTGATACTGACTGGTCGGCCGTAATCGTGCCTAATGCCACGATTGATGATTTGGATGAGGTGGCCATTGCCAAGGCAAAGGTGATGTTCAAGAAGGTACACAGTCGTATTCCTGCAGCAGAGGTGAATGCATGGTCAACAGAGGAATTCTTGAGTAATGCTGGTGTGATGATAGATGGGGGAATCACTCGGGCCGCTATCATTCTGCTGGGCAAGCCTGTTTCTGTCTTCAAACTCCGTCCTGCTGTAGTGAGGGTAACTTGGTCACTACGTGATGAACATGAAGATGTAATTGACTATGAACACTTCACGGCGCCCTTCATCTTGACAGTTGACCAGATACTTGCCAAAGTGCATAACCTGACGATGCGAGAAATGCCAGGCGGCACGATGTTCCCTGATGTAATGCAGCAATACGATGACTATTCCATGCGCGAAGTGCTTCATAACTGCATCGCACATCAGGACTATACCCTGCAAGAGAGAATCAATCTGGTGGAGAATCCAGGATTCCTGTATTACGCTAATGGAGGCAGTTTTATCCCTGGCTCCCTGCAAAAGGCATTGGCAACACATGGTCCACAACGACACTATCGCAATGAATGTCTTTGCAATGCGATGGTGAACTTCAATATGATTGACATCGTTGGTCGTGGCATCCGAAAGATATTCAATGAGCAGTGGAAACGGCATTTCCCCATGCCGGATTATGAGATTGACGCTGCCAATAAGGAGGTTGCCGTCCGTCTGTATGGAAACGCCATCAATGAGAAGTACACCAAGCTTCTGAAAGAGAACAAAGACTTGTCGTTGGAGGACTGCATCTTGCTTGATGCTGTGCAGAAAGGCCACCGACTGAATGAAAGTGATGCCAAGAGTCTCATGGAGCGCGGATTGGTAGAGGGTGAATATCCAGACCTGACTATATCCCTGAGCATTGCAAGGCAAACGAAACAATTGCCTGAATACACCAAGGTGAAAGGACTTGAACGCGACAAGATAAAGCAGATGGCTTTACAGTACATTCAGAATGCTGGAGAGGATGGCGCAAAGAAAAACTCCTTATTGGATTATCTCAAAGAGGTACTTCCCAAAAGAAACAGCCAAGAGCAAAACCTTCGTTTGCTAGGCAATATCCTTAGCGAAATGAATACAGAAGGGTCTGTCATTCTAAGAGGAAAGTTATGGTTTGCATGTAAATGACTAGAAAATGACTAAAGAATGACTAGTAAAAGGATAAATGACTAGAAAAAGACTAATAACAACTTGAAAATGACTAATTGAAGGCTTTTAGTCGTAAAAGTAGTCATTTTTCGATAGTTTAGTCGAAGTATAAGACAAAAGGAACAAAATATGATATTGGGAAAGAAAATAAGAGAGCTCAGAGATGAGCAAGGAGTGCTGCAACGACAGTTGGCTGCACTATTAGAGATTGATACGCCGATGTTCAGCAAGATTGAGCGAGGTGACAGACGGGCAAAGCGTGAACATGTAATCAAACTCGCAAAATACTTGCATCAGGACGAGAAGGAGATGCTGACGTTGTGGTTAGCAGATAAAGTTCTTGATGCAGTAGGCGATGATGAACTTAGCAAGGATGCTATCACAATTGCACAAGAACAGATTCAAAAGTGACGACAGCAAAAACGGCAATTTGAAGTGTTAACAACTGCAAATTGCCGTTGCGTAGTAAAAAGTCTCATAGTTGCCTTTTGGGAACCAATTGCCAGAGGCGTTGTAGTTTGGGAACATTATGGTATCAGTACATCAAACGACTACCTGTAACACATTGATAATCAATAAAAGCAAAATTTAATTCTGGCTCAAGCGTGGGGAGTTCTCCTGTCACTCGTCCCACGTGTTGAGGCTCTGGCATGCCCAATTCGTCGAAACGAGCAACGCCGAAGCCCACGCATTGTATATAAACGACACATAAGGCATAAAGTCAATAAAACTTTTTGCTGATAGTGTCATGAATATACACCTAATGGACGTCTTTGTTGCTTTGATGTTTGACGAATTATTGGAACTGCCAGATTCCGAAAGGTCAAGCACAAAGCGTCAAGTACGCCTTTCCTATATATAGGTTCCCTCCCTCTATCCCACCCGAAAGCGAGACTTTGGCAAGAGAACAATTGCAAATTAAGGACTTTTTTTCTTATCCTCCAAACATTTAGGATACTTTTTTTGAAGAAACTTCACTCAATAACAAAAAGAAAGCGCAAACAAATTTCTTCGTTTACGCTTTCTTCTGTGT
>SAMEA3663273__coassemble_835_pt1 | contig 7724 bp, 6 predicted proteins | sample SAMEA3663273__metabat2_low_PE_014 | metagenome-assembled genome bin SAMEA3663273 (sample SAMEA3663273) | pig gut metagenome | biome: pig gut; feature: pig-associated habitat; material: faeces | place: China | collected 2013
ACAAAAAACGCCTCGCACGATTTGAGCATTGTTAAGAGGCTTGGCGAGGACTGACGATGCAAAGGTACGACTTTTATTTGAGTTGTGCAAGAGTTTGGGGAGAAAAGTGATGATTTGACGGGTGTTTTTAACAGTTATTGGGTGTTGGAACGTGCAAAATGTGGCGTTTACAAACCAATGTGGGGAAAATACAAACCTGATTAGGGCATGTAGATGGATTGGTGCTAACTTTGCATCGTCATTATGGAGAAGCGGGAGGACGACTGCGAAGTGGATGCTGGCATTTACGAAGTTGGCTTGCATGGAAAGCGGAGAGGTGCTACCTTTGCAGCGTCGATGTCGGCAGGGCGGATCCTGAAAAGCCCAATAGTAAAGAGAGTAAGGAAAGAAAAGAATTAAGGTTCTATGAATAGAGAAGATTGTGGGGGACTTATGTCGTTCAGAGTTGAATTTGGTTGTATAGTGGCAAAGTTTGGCAGATATCATTGATATCTATTAAATTTGCATCCAAAAATGCGGAAGAAAGCCTGTTTTAACGTTAAACTGTCATAAATATGAATAAATTTCCGAGCGTTTTGATGCTTATATGAGAGAAAATTTGTATCTTTGCAGCGCAACGTGGTATATTCGCTCGTAACTGGGTGATGAGCCACATTAAAAAAATAGTATATGAAGAAGATGAAATATACAACAAAGACTGGATGCAACCCCCTGAGCCTTAGAGATTTAGGGGGTATCGGCTTTGCCGTAACGTCTTCATTCACATATAGATACAGAGCCTTCCGCAGGTGTCAGACAAGGACATCGGCGGGAGGCTTTTGCGTTTTATACATATAATTGAAATTTGAACATGAATACACCAAAAGTCATTGAAACTTGTCTCTTGTTCATCATGATATTGGCTGTGCAGAATGTATGCGCACAGAAACATTTGGAACGTACGGCAAATGACAATTCCGCAGCAGCGTGGTATGGCGGCATAGAGGGCGGCGTGCCTTTCGGGGTGAGCACCTTCAGTTCGTTCGAGGCTGACAAGACAAGGTCTGGATATGCCTTGGGACTGTTCGGAGGCTACCGATTCAATCCTGTCCTCTCAGCGGAGCTGACCGCCAAGTGGGGAAAAACCAATCTCTCTGCACGTGACTGCTGCACAGAGGGTGGCTACTGGTTGGGGGCTGACGGTAAGACCTATCACGCACCCGTGGCAGGATTCGGCGGAGCCGACTATGCCGACCTGAAAAGCAGTGTGTCGCTGCAACAATACGGAGTGAGGCTGAACGTGAATCTGCTCGGCTTCTTCCATTCCCTGCGTGACAGCCGATGGAGGCTGGAACTCTCGCCAATGCTCGCAGCCGTGGGTACAAAGGCTGACGTGAAGACCATTGCTGGCGGCAACAGCCTGATGAAGGACAAGACACGCTGGCATCTTGGTGCTGGTGGCAACGTGCAGGCCTCCTACGCAGTGACGAACAAGCTGCATCTCGGCATCTATTCGGGCATCACCTGCCTGACAGGCAAGGGCATGGACGGTGTGACAGAAGACATTCACAACGGCAATTTCCTTTGGAAAAGCGGTGTACGTATAGGGCTGTCGTTAGGCAAATGCCGCAGGAAGACCAAGCAAACAGAGGAAACAGTACCGACAATAACGCAAACTCCTGTCGAGGAGATACAAACGCCTGAGCCGCAGGAGCCGGAAGTGGAGACAACGACTGATAAGAAAGAAGAAAAGACGACCATTGAGACAATGGAAAAGGAGATTGTCTTCCCCGTCATCTACTTTGATTTCAATAAGACTGACATCAAGAGTGGCGAGATTGCCAAGCTCCAAGATATCTGCAATATACTTCAATCCAATCCCGACATGAAAGTAAGTATCAAGGGATGGACAGACACTGTGGGCGGTACTGCCGTGAACAAGCGTATATCGCTCCGTCGTGCCGAAGTCGTAAAGGCATGGCTTGTCGGTCAAGGCATAGACCCTTCGCGTATGAATATATATGGAATGGGCATTGAAAGTAATGAGCCAGATGCCTCAAAGGCACGCCGTGTCGTTGTAGCAGAAAAGGAAAGAAAGGAGGTGAAGCAATGAAAACAAAGAAGAATATTCTCATGTGTCTGCTGCTCATGGTGGCAGTTCTCATAGGCTTTACAGCCTGTGCCAACGATGACCCGCATGAAGGCGAGGGCGGAGTGGCAATAGCCCTTGACAACATCCGATGCCCCAATGCTTCCATCGGACACACCTATTTATATATATATGACACTGGCGGCAACCTCTGCGCCTCATACGACTATGCCGATGCCCATGCCGTTGCTTCTGCCCTCCTGCCGTTAGAGGCTGGACACTATACGGTGGCAACCATCATCAATGCGGATGAAGCACCAACGGAGACAGCCACGCTGACAACCCTGCATGAGTGGGCAGCAGCGCAGATTAGTATCGACAGCGACTTGCTCTCGGGCATATCGGAGGTGGATGTGGCGGAAAACAGAGTTGTTCGTGTCGTCATTCCCTTGTCTCAGGATGCCTTCTCGTTGCCTGAGCTCAGTGTGAGGTTCGCTATGCCCGAAACGGGAATGGCAGACTTCACTCCACAGGATACGAAGACCCGTGCCGCAGCAGCTGGCTATATATTGCGCTGTGTGGCTGAGTTTTACAAGACTGGCACTGACCAAATAGTGCTCCATAAGGCTATCACTCCTGAACTACAGGCCGATGGAACATACCAGGTGGATCTGCAACTCTCCGAAGGCAGCTACGACCTTCGCCTCTGGGCAGACTATGCCCTCACAGACGCTCCGCTTGCCGATGCCTTCTATCACACCGAAAGCCTGAAAGCCGTTAATATCTTCACTGAGCCATATACAGGTGACACAGATGACAAAGATGCGGCTTACGGCAACGAGAACGGCATCAAGCTTCCCAAAGCTGGTGCAACCATCACCCTGCCGTTACAACGTCCATTAGCAAAATCTCAAATTATTGCCAATGATGTAGAAACATATAAAATATTGATGGAACTGGAACCAGACAAATACCCTCCATTGGAAGAGCTGACGGTAACGGTGAAGTATGAGGGATATTTTCCGTCGGAGTTCAACGCGCTGAAAAAGATGGTGACCGATGCCACTACGGGTATTGCCTTCTCCACCATGCTGACCCATATAGACTTAGGGGAGACGGAGCTACCCCTTGTCTCAGATTGGATTATGGCAAGCAATGAATCGTCCGTCACTGTAACGCTGACTGTGAGCGACAGAAATGGCAACAAGGTTTCCAGCGTCAGCGGTATAACGATTGCTTATAAACAAGGATGTCTGACAACCATTACTGGCAAGTTCCTAACCGCAGGGGTCAACGTTGGAGGTATAAACATCGACTCCGATTGGGATGAGATAATAATAGAGTTTTAATTAAATAAAAAAAAGCAGAATTATGAAAGCAAAAAGAACTTTCTGGATGCTCGGTATCGCAGCGATGCTGGCATCTTGCAGCAACGAGGATGTGCTGCAAGAGACAAATGACAGTGCCAAGAATGTGGTAACATTTACTGCCACTTTGGACGAAGGAATGAAAACCCGTGCCGATGTTCCGGATGACAATGCAGGAGTCGATAGAGCAATCGTTGAAGTGTATGCAGACGCAACTGCCACACAGAAAGTAGGCGAGCGTGTCGAAGTCAGCAAAGGAACAGACGGAAAATTCACGTTTTCCATTCCAAATCTGAATGCGGGACAACAATACACATTCCTTTTTTGGGCATATAATTCTCGCGCGAACGATTTTAGTTATACTGATTTGAAGAATATAAAAAAGAATTATCCTCAAATTAGTTCTGTAGCTTATTCGTTATCAACGACCCTAACGCCAGAAGAAATCAGCCAGTCAGGAGTTCAGTTGAAACATGCCGTTGCGAAAATCACGATGCAGACAACGGTCGCATTAACTACCTCTGATGAGATTTGGCTTCATTGCCCAGGTTATGAGTCGTTCAACGTTTTGACGAACTCTGGTACAGGTGCAAGTACAATTATAAATTTCAGGGCTTGCAATAATTTCAGCGCAGGCGAAATGATGAGATGGGATTATCTTTTCGGCACAGAGGAGACGCAAACGCTTTCCATAGAGTATAGCGGACGTCCAACGAAAAAGGTGCTAACCAATGTGCCTGTCAATCCGAATAAGCATATCATTCTGAAAGGCGATTATGCGAGTATAGGACTGACTAATGCCAACTTCTCCGTTACACTCGACGAGGATTGGGGAACTGGAAGTGGAACAACTGATTTTTAATTATGAGGTCAAGTCGGGACAAGTGATTCCCGAGACATCTGGCAAACCTCGTGGCGAATGTGCCTGATGCCAGAAACAAAGCCCTATAAAAAGAATAAATCAATTCAAGTAGGAGGCTGCAAGCGGTAAGGAATTGCCATTTGCAGCCTCCATTATGTTTTATACGATAAGTGTCGTTCAGAGTTCATTTCTGCTGTATAGTGGCAAATTGCCGCGAAATGTAGTCTTCGCACCTATATTTGCACCACAAATCATTAAATAACATTATACAACATGAATGAGACAAAGAACATAAGCAAGAGAACAAGAAATCCCATTTTCTTCAGGAAAGATGGAGGTTGGAAAAGTGTGAGTACAGATTCCATTGTGTGCATGGAAGCATGTGCTTACAAGTGCAGATTCTATATGGATGATGGTACAGTGAAAGAGGTGGAAATGCCATTGGGCACTGCTTTAGCCAAGACTCAGGAACAGGCAACGACCTTTCTGAGAATCCATCGCTCTTACGCTGTGAACATCGAGTACATTGACTTGATTTATAATAATTGCGTCATCATGCAGAATGGGAAGCAAGTTCCTATTGGTCGTGATTATCGTGAAGTCATCCCTAAACACATGGTGCTTATCGATAAAAGAGACAGGTCTGCATTTGGAGATAAAGGCGACTTAAACAATGTTGAATAAAATAGTATAGCCATGGGCAAGAAAAGGAAATATGTAACACCGTCAATAAGCATCATTTCGTATGGAAGTGAAGAGTATTACAAAATTATGAGTGGATTAAATAAAAGGCGATTACAAGAGTGCTCAAATCCATCACCATTTGATAGGCAAGAGGAATAGGAAAGCATCGATGACTATCACTATAGATAGCTGTAGATGCTTTTTTTATGCAAAGTCCCTTGCAGATATGGATAAGCTTGCTGTTCAGAGTTGATTTCTGCTGTATAGTGGCAAAAATGCCATGATGATGCAAGATTGCCTAACTTTGCACCATCAACGTTGACAAAGGCGGGTCCTGAAAAGCCTAATAGTAAAGAGAGTAAGGTGTAATTTTATTACAATATGATTAGAAAGACATTTAAAACAGAAGAAAGGTTTTATCACGCAACCATGCGAATAAGCGGTATTATAAACAAAGATTTCAACGGAATCCTGCAAACATTATATAATAATAGCGCAAACAATGTTGATGCGGATTGTGGAAATTCTTTATATACATCACAAAACGAAGAGGTTACATGTGGTTATATCTTACAAGATGGTGCAATTGGGTGCATCATAGAACTGGAAGCTACGGAAGATATTCCATGTTTTTCGTCAGATGATATGATTTATGCTGGTACAACTTGCGGACAGAGTACGCCAGAAAGTACTAAAAGAGAAATATCCGCAATTTTGGGCGAAGAAATCAACGAACCATTCATGACCTTTTTGGGTAATGAAGGATATGCGTTCGAATGTCCTCATGATAATGAAGGCGGAATTGAGGTTATTATTCCAAGCTGCATGATTAAGAAATTTAAAGTTGTTAGTGTACGGTATCTAAAATATAATACGCATGAGTTTTGTTACGAAACTCCGACAGAAAAGGAAATAGCAAGTGCAGCTATTTTGTAATTGACCATCTTCGTGGTTTATAAATAATTGTATCATTATGAGTAACGAAGTAAAAACAACATTCAAGACGGTTAACACGGAAGATGCTAACCTTGTCTCAAAAACTGGTCTGGGCTGTGGTGTTGACATCACAGGAGTACTTGGAACCAACGAGTCTGTCAAGACGCAGATCCTTGACTACGGTTTGCTCGTGAAGAATGCTCTCGTTGAGATAGACGACATTGAGATGTATTACAATGTAGAGCGTTCGGGCAAGGACTATTCGGAGATGACAAATGCCATCAACAATTGTCTTGCCGGCAAGATCTCGCTTGGAGTGAAGGGACTTTCGTTCGGAAGCAACCTGAACAGGTCGTTCAGCAAGAACTCGAAGCAGGTGGACATCTACGAGTATGCAGAGAAGTTGGTCATCCGCAAGATGTATGCCCTTAACATCAAGCCTCATGTGCAGGACACGCTTCGGGATTATATCCCTGCCGAGGTATGGAATGAAATCAATGCCACCGATGCCAACAATCCTTCTTCTGCAGAGCGTACAGACCGCAAGCGTATCATGGAGCTGTATAGGAAATATGGTACTCATGTCACCACCAAAACATTCTATGGGTGCATGTATGAATACATCATGCGCCGTGAGCAGAACGACTGGGAAACCTCTATTGAGAAACTCCTGAAGATGGACACGGAAGTAAAGGCTCCAAAAGTAGGCCCTGTTTCACCCGGTGATACGTCTAAGGCTATGGAGTTCTCGGAAAAAGACAAGGAGTGCCGAAGCAACTCAAACGTCGAGACTGCCGAACACAGATATGGTGGCGACACCTCAGTCACGGATGTCAATGACTGGATGAAAAGCTGCGCTAAAGGAGACAGGAACAATTGTGCCCTCCTCGGCTATTCGTTGGGAGTGGATAGCGCAACCGACAGCGGACTGATTCCGTTATACAGCCTCTTGGATTCTACCGATCCTCGCCGACAGGCAATGATAGATGCCCTGCAGGAATACATGGACACCTACGGACAGAAAGCAGTGCAGCGTAATATGGTCATCGTGGATGCCATTGCCATGCATATCAAGTCGGGAAGCGCAAAGGACTACATCTATAGAGAGGACATAAACGGAATCCGCCGCAAATTCTTCCGTCTTGACGAGAACATGTACGACCACGTGAAGGGTGCTACAAAAGGAAAGATGTACTTCTACTACGCATTGGGACATCTTACCGACAATGCTGTAGTTGACATGAAGTTCTGCGGCAAGGGTGCTGCCGACGGCGACTGGAAGATTAGAGGTTGCAATTCTAATGAAGGCGTTACCGGCTGCCTGAAAGACAGGTATCTTGCCATCAAGATGCGCAATGTGAACAATTATCCAGATGCTGGCATGTATGTCACAGGCTTCGGTGTGAATGTGAAGGGCAAAGTGAAATCCATATCCAAAGGCACGGAGGTCGGGTTCAACTGGACTTGCAACAAGGATGGAGAGGGCTGGTACAGCAACGGTTTAATCCACGACGACGTGAAGTGTATCATCACAAAGGACAAGCTGAACAACTTCTGACAGTTCGTAAAGACCCAATATCAATAACAGTCGGGGTGTATCAAACCGCCTCGATTGTTTTTGCATATAAGTCATTTCCCAAAATACGCCAGCTCCCCTCCCAACAACAGAGGTTGTTTGTACTACCATCATATCCCGCTGTCCAGTTGGAGACAGGCAGGGACGGTGCTTGTCAGCAGTCCACGGTTTGACGTATGGGGCGTGAAGGAGATAAGGTTTGTGGAGACGGTGAAATGAGATGTGTGGTGT
>SAMEA3663273__coassemble_1106_pt1 | contig 6841 bp, 10 predicted proteins | sample SAMEA3663273__metabat2_low_PE_014 | metagenome-assembled genome bin SAMEA3663273 (sample SAMEA3663273) | pig gut metagenome | biome: pig gut; feature: pig-associated habitat; material: faeces | place: China | collected 2013
ATTGTACATCTATTTGAGTGCATTAATCAAATAACTTTCCAGTTCGTTGCTCGCCAGTCGCAAATGGAATTCGCTGCCTTGTGCCACGCTGATGGCTCCCGTCTCTTCGCTCACAATAATGGCGACGGCATCACTTTGTGAGGTGATGCCAAGAGCTGCACGGTGGCGAAGTCCCAATTCCTTGGGAATGTTTAGGTTATGGCTGACGGGCAAGATGCATCCTGCCGCAGTGATGCGGTTATGGCTGATGATCATGGCACCGTCGTGCAGTGGCGAGTTCTTGAAAAAGAGGTTCTTGATGAGTTCTGTGCTGATGTTTGCATCAATAATTTCTCCAGATTTGATGACATCAATCAGCGACATGTCTCGTTCAATCACGATGAGGGCACCGACCATGTTCTTACTCATTGAGTCACATGCCAATACGATGCGCATGATTTGTTGATCCTCATGTTCTTCCGATAGGTTGGCTTTGTTTTTTACGAAATATCGTGTGATGAAGTTTAACTGCCGTTGCGAACCGAGGGTCAGGAAAAATCGACGTATCTCTTCTTGGAAAAGGATGATGAGCGCCACTACACCCACACTGACTAATTTGTCGAAGATGCTGCCCAACAATTTCATCTCCAACATTTGTGACACCACAATCCAAATGACGATAAACACCATGATACCGTAGAACACATTCAGTGATCCTGATGTCTTCATCAATCGCCATGCATAAAAAAGCAGCATGGCAACCAACAGAATGTCAATGGCGTCTTTTATTCCAAACTCAAACACGGTGGTATCTATATTAGCAATTTACAATTTGGTGACAATTCTCACCACTTCTACCGCCTCCTTCACGTCGTGTACCCTCAGGATGCTTGCTCCCTTCTGCAAGGCGATGGTGTTCAAAGCGGTCGTTCCGTTCAATGCTTCGTCGGGAGTGCAGCCCAGCAATTTGTAGATCATGCTTTTGCGTGACACTCCTACGAGTAGCGGCAGTTCGAAAATGCTTAGCATCTCTTGATGCACCAGCAGTTCGTAATTGTGATCAAGCGTTTTGGCAAAACCATATCCAGGGTCGAGGATGATATCCTTTTGTCCTAAATCACGCAATTGCTGAATCTTCTCGGAGAAATACAGCATCACTTCTTTCATCAAGTCGTCATAGTGTGGTGCCTCCTGCATGGTCTGTGGCGTACCCTTCATGTGCATGAGGATGTAAGGAACGCCCAGTTTTGCGACTGTATGGAACATCTCCTTGTCCAATTCGCCACCCGAGATGTCGTTGATGATGTCAGCCCCCAATTCTTCAATGCACATCTTCGCTACATCGGCACGGAACGTATCGACACTTACTGGAATCTCAGGTGCCTCTTCCCTTACGATTTTCATGCCCCGTTTCAGTCGAGCCATTTCTTCATCGGCACTCACATCGTCAGCCCCAGAACGTGAAGAGTAGGCTCCCACATCAATCATGCTACCGCCTTCCTCCACGATTTGTCGTACACGCCTCCTAATGGCCTCTTCCGTTTTCATGCGGCTTTCCGCATAGAACGAGTCGGGTGTCACGTTGAGAATGCCCATCACCTGTGGCTTCGAGAGGTCCAATAGGTGACCTCGCACATTCAGCGAGCAAGATGTAGCCATAGTCCTTTCCTTTTTTAAGAATTTCGGCAAAGATACGGAAAAAGTTGAAAACTGAGAACTAAAAGTTTAACAATTAACAATGAACAATTAATAATTAACAATTAACAATTAACAATTAACAATTGGCTGGCGCGATGTTGGCCGTCGAAAAACAAGCCGCATGGTCTAATAAAGCCGCATCTGCCACCCGAAAGCACACGAATCCCGCACTCGTACTCTCTTCAGTGTCCGTTCAGCAGTACTCCAGTACTCCTTCGTCAGTACTGGAGTACTGCTTCGTCAGTATTAGAGTACTTACGAAGAAGTACTGGAGTATTGGCGAAGGAGTGCTGCACTCATGACGAATGAGGACTCAAGTACTGACGAACCAGCACCGTGCTACTGACGAACCAAGACCCTCCAGATGGCAGTGCTCTGGTGGAGCAAGTGGATGAACTCGCGTGCTGAAGCTTTCTGATAACCGTTCTTCAAGGTGTGGATGCATCCTTCCATCTCATTCTTGAAGCCTTCGGCACTATCAGCCACTGTGCTTCCACTGCCGATGACGGGAATGGCTACAAGGCCCGTCTCGTCGATGACGGTTGACTCAGAGAGTACCGTGACATACTTCGTCTGGCGAACAAACTTGAAGAGAAGGCCTACGTTGTTGATTTCGGCCTTGATGTTGTATTGCAGTCCACTGTGCGCCGTCATTCTGTCGAAGGCGTTGCGGGCCTGCAGGCCTTTCGCCGGCAGAACGAGCGGATGGCGTTGCAGGTCATCGAGCGTGATGCCTTTCTGCTGAGCCAGCGGGTGCTGACTGTTGACGACGGCAGCCAGACGATTGTTGAAGAGCACCTGGCTCTCGATGCGCGGATTGCCCTCACTGGGCTTGAAGGCCAGCACGAGGTCAAGTTCGTGCCGCTGCAGCCGTTCGATAAGGTCTTCCATCGACGAGAAACAGACGGACAGCTTCACCTTCGGATGCTTGTGCATGAAGTCTATCATCGTCTCGGCCATGATGCCGCTGAAGGAGAAGGTGACGCCTATATTGAGTTCGCCCGTCAGCAATTGTCCCAGTTCCTGTATCCGCTGCACGCAGTTGTCCACCATATATACGCTGTCGCGTGCCATCGGCAGCAACGTCTCTCCGGCCTCGGTGAGTATCACCTCATGGCTGTTGCGCACGAAGAGTTGTTGCGACAGTTCCTGCTCCAGATGCAGAATCTGCTGCGAGAGCGTGCTCTGGGTGATAAAAAGTTCGCGTGCTGCCTGCGAGAAATTGAGCGTCTCGGCCACGCGGAGGAAGTATTTCAGTTGTCTTATTTCCATTGTACATTCTGTTTTTGGCTGCAAAATTACTACAAATCATCGAAATGTCAGCATGCTTTGCTATCGTTTTTGCCGATAGCAGCATTTGTCATTTAGCCAATCACCACATTCGGCAGAAACCATTACCGATTGCTGGCCATGCCGGCAGAAGGCAGTAATTTTGCACCCAGAAATCGAACGTTAAACAAATAAAACAGAAAGGAAACAAGAAAATGACAACAAGTTGGTTAATTGTATTAGGAGAGTTTGCAGTATGCTTCACCTGTGTGTATTGGTATCTTCATCGTTCACGTGAGCGCAGTTTTGCCGTCAGGGTGGAGAACGACCGCATCGATGGCATGACGCTTGGGAAGGTGGAGGAACTCATCCGCCGACATTTTACCGTCTCTGAGATTCTTGCAGCCGACTCGGCGAAGAACGTGATGAATCCAGCCGACTCCACTGTGCTGCATCAAGGCGATCACCTGCTCATCAAGGCTCGCCCTGAAGAGAGGGAGGCGATTATCGCATTCCTCGGACAACCAGACAACATGCAGTGGATATGATGAGCGAGGGAGAGATACAACGCAGGCTCGGCCTGCTGCTGCGCACGGGATGCCTGCTCATGGAGAGCGGTGCCGACACGAGCCGCGTGATGCGCACCATGAAGCGCGTTGCTGCCTACATGGGTCTGCAGCTCGAAAGGCTCAACATCTACATCGTTTACAACATGCTGATGGTTAACCTGTCTGACTGCCGGCAGTCGTTTACGCGCTTTCAGCGTGTAGAGCGCCATGGCATCAACCTCGACACGCTGCGGCAGGTAAGCCATCTGTCGTGTGAGGCTCAGCGCACGGGCTACTCTCTCGACTATTATGAACGGCAGTTGTCGCAGATAGCCTGCCAGCGCCGTAACTATTCCCCCTGGCAGGTGGCAGTGGGGGGCGGTTTGGCCTGCGGCGGTTTCTGCATACAGTTTGGCAGCGACTGGACGGCCTTCTTCTATGCAGCCCTTGCCGCCATCCTCGGTTTGCGTCTGCGTATGTGGCTGGGGGCAGTGGGCAGCAATGCCCTTGTCAACACCAGTGTGGCGGCTTTTGTCTCTACGCTGATAGCCTGTGCCTTCAGCGAACTGTCGCAGTGGACTTCAGTCTCGGGCGGGCTGATGAGCATCTTTGCATCCAGCACGCCGTGGCATCCGCTGCTGGCCTGTGCGCTGTTCATCGTGCCTGGGGTACCGCTCATCAATTTTGTCAGCGACATGCTCTCCGGCTACACCCAGGTAGGCGTGACGCGGGCAATGGGAACGCTGACGACGCTCCTCGCCATGGCTTTCGGCATTGCCTTTGCCATCCAGGTGTGTGGCATAGACAACTTTGCCAAGGACCTGCCGATGACTCCCCATCATGCCTACGACGAGTATTCGCTTGCAGCCGCCGTCTCGGCCATCGGTTTCTCCATGATATTCAACACGCCGCGCCATCTGATGGGCTTTGTGGCACTGGGCGGTGTCGTCAGCGTCTGCACGCGCAACTTCGTCAACCTCGGACCCTCCAGCGGCAACATCGGGCTTGACCTGGGGCTTGTCGTCGGTTCGTTCGTAGGGTCTGCCGTTGTGAGCATACTCTGCTGCGCACTGGTGCGCTGGCTGCACACGCCCCACCAGCTGCTGAGCATTCCGAGTGTCATCCCGATGATACCCGGTGTGCTGATGTATCGCGCCTTGTTCGCGTTCATCAATATGCACGGTGTCGTAGGCGAGGTGACCGTGGCGATGAACTATGCGATACAGGCCTCGCTCATCATTCTCTTCATAGCCCTTGGCGTGGCCATACCCAACGTGTTTTTCCGTCGGATGATACCGGCATGAAGTCCGTCATCGGCGACAAAACTGCTATTCCTTCTTCAAGTAATCAAATAAATTGATTCTGCCTGTCTCGTTTTCAATATCAAGTAGCGGTACTTTCTCCACCATCTTTGTAACACCAGTATGCTTGTCAACATAAAAATGAACCGTTGCCCCCGTATAGCTGCGAAATACCACTTCATACGTAGAATCCGATTCCACCCCCATCTCCACATACATGATGGAGGGATTCTCTTGGGCAATACTCCATTCATACATCTGATGGCAATAGTTGCTGACTCCCTCGTAAGCATTTTCTTCCGTAACCCTTCTGTCAGGATGTCCTGAACCGCACGAACAGCAGAACAGCATCATTAACAAGGAATAGACGACAATAAGCGGTTTCATATCTTTAGTTCACTGAATTCCGATTTGACTAAATTATTAGACATTGTTCTTTTCTGTGAAAAGCGAATTTTGCCGATTACGAGCGGCAAAATTAGTCATTTCCGCTAAAATTCCGTGAATTTTGTGTAACCGCCTCTATGCGGCCAAGATGTGCAGCCACGAGGGGAAACTCTACTATTCGGCTCCTGTGGAGATTGCGACTCTGCCCGATGACGTGAATCTGGCTTCGATGGATGGCTGGATGGATGGTCTCGCCCTGAAGGTGGCCTACTGTGTGGTGAACGACAATGAGGGGGCTGCTGTGCTGCAGAATCAGGTGACTTTTGCCAACAGTATTGACCACCGAATTGCCTATAATGCCTATGACATGGCTGACAGCCAGCAGGTGCCTGTCACGGTGACGGTGGCTAACAATGGTTTCCAGCCTGTGGAACGAATCGACATCACGATGGGCGGCGAGACATCCACCCATGAGGTGATGCTCATGCCTCAGCAGACGGTGGAACTGACGGCCAATTGTCCTGTGACGGAGGGCTTCGACGGCACTATCGCCTACGATGTGACTGACGGGCTGGGGGTTGATGTGTGGTACACGCTTGACGGCATCCGCCTGCAGGGCGAGCCTGTCCTGCGTGGTGTCTATGTCAATCAGCGTGGTGAGAAGAGGGTGGTGAAGTGACCTTCTGCTCAGTGGTTTAAGTGAAAAGTGAAAAGTAACTTAGATTTTTCACTCTTCACTTTTCACTTTTCACTCAATAGTGTTTCTGCTCAGAACCTCCACCGATGTCCGTTCGCATTTTCCTTCGGCTTCATTCTTTGCCTCGTAAAATGCTACTTCCATCCCCCGTTTTGACGAAAAATATTATCAATTTTTTTCGTCAAAACGTCCACTTCAATGCCAAAGTTGGATTGATGAAGAAAGACTTGTTGTTATAGGTGTTGTAGATGAAGTTGTTGCTGATTTCCACTTCGGTGCCAATGCTCAGATTTGTGTTCTCCAATCCCTTGAGACTGTTGAAGTTGTACCAAAGTTGAGGCTCAGTGAGAAGCACCAGTTGTCCGTGACCACAGGCATTCTCGCCACGCCAGAAATCGATGAAGCCTGAGAAGGTGCATGCCTTGTGGGCGAAGGTGGTGCTCCACACGCCTGTCAACTGAACGCTGGCATAGGCACGGGTGTAGTCGTAACTCTTGAAGTAGTGCTTGTACATGAGTTGTACGGAGTAGGTCTTGGAGAAGTCTGCTGAATGTCCGTTCCATGCGGGACCGATAAGAGCCGCCTGCTGGAAACTTCCGAAACGGTTGAGACCGCCATCGTATTCAATATGGGCAGCGAAGGGTGATTGTTTGCCCAGATTGAACTCGCGTGAAATCTCTGTGTAAGCCCCTTCGGTGAACTTGCGGCTGAAGTCAATATCCACAAAGTAGAACCAAGAACCCCATTGGTCGGCTTTGAACTGCTCGACGGTAACGGTCACTTTCTGACGGCCTGCCTCTTCGTCTGGATAAAGGTTGCGTCCGAAATCATAATGTACTTGGATGTCTTGTGCGTTGGCACTGATGGCTGCAATAAGCGTCATTGCCATAAGGATCAATTTTTTCATGTTTATCATTTCTTAATTTGTGTATTGTTCAATATCAATGTCTATTCGGTTGGGC
>SAMEA3663273__coassemble_1296_pt1 | contig 6360 bp, 9 predicted proteins | sample SAMEA3663273__metabat2_low_PE_014 | metagenome-assembled genome bin SAMEA3663273 (sample SAMEA3663273) | pig gut metagenome | biome: pig gut; feature: pig-associated habitat; material: faeces | place: China | collected 2013
CTGAATTATTCCAATTATTCTAATTAGTTTCAAGAGAAAACAAGCCGCTTGCGGCGAAAAGAAGAGACATCAATAGTTTATATGATGCGGCAAGCCGCATTTTTCTCGGACAATAATTACCAATAATTTCCAAAAATTGGTTCCAATAATAATTATTGGATAAAATTATCGTCAATTATTGGAAATTATTGTCCGAAAAAACAAGCCGCTTGCGGCGAAAAAGAAGAGACATCATTGTATAAGATCATTTTGTGTGGTTACTTATTTATTAATTTAATCTTAAAATAAATCTAACATCATGGGATTACAGTACAGAAAAGCAAAAGTGAAATTGGGTTTCCGCGAAGGGAAACCAGAGGTGTACAAACTCCGTCAACTCATCTACCCTCCCATCAAGGAGGAGGACCTCGTGAAGTATGCTGCCAATGCGGCTGCCATTCCACCTGCCACGATGCAGGCTTGTGTGGAGGCCATCGCACAGGCCATCATCTACTACGCCATCAACGGCATGCGTGTGGTGATACCGGGATTCGGCGGCTTCTACCTGGCTTTCCGCTCCAAGGTGGCGAAGACGCCTGAGGAGATTGACGAGAAGAGCATCAGGTATGTGGGTCTGCAGTTCCAGCCACTCTCTGCCTTGCGCGATGTGTGCAACGACACCGACGACATGGTGCTCGACGGAAAGGTGTATAATGTGTAAGGGGGAATTTAACCTTAACTTTAACCCTACCCCTAACTTCTCTCCCCTCAACAGGGGAGTCGGAGGGGTCTTAAACTCTAAACTAATTGAAGTTTCAGATGCTTTTTTCAACAACGAATATTTCGAATACGACGAATTTATACAATGCACAATGCACCCAAGGGTGCAACGAATAAAAACGAATGCTGAGTGTAGCCATTCGATTCCATTCGTTGCCGCTTGCGGCATTAGGAAAATACATCTTCTCGCCGCATGGTAAATTAGAATGATTCGTTTTATTCGTTGTTGAAAATGAAGTGTTTGGAACTTCCGAAACTTAAATAAACTAATATGGCAAAATTAACTCCTGCAAACAATCTTTCGGTGGGTTCGGTGAGCGGTAACCTGTCGTGGTACAAGAAGAAGACACGTCTGTACTTCAAAGAGAATGAACCGCTCGTGTATAAGGCTCAGCCACTGCGCGGATGTGTGGTGAAGGGCGATGACCTCATTGCCTATGCTGCCAATGCGGCACATGTGCCAGAAACGACCATCCGCATGGCGAAGGATGCTCTCTTCCAAGCCATCAACTACTTCTGCACGCAGGGGCGTCTCGTGCAGGTGCCTCAGTTGGGCGGATTCAAGATTCAGGTGAACTCGAAGAGCGTCAAGACTTCGTGGGAACTGGACGAGGTGGGGACTGGCACCATCCAGCACAAGCGACTCCGATGGTTTCCGAAGGAGTCTATCGCCCGACTCGGCAGACTGTCGAACGTGTGCGTGACGGAGAACAAGGAACTGAGCAAGTTGGCGCTTGCTGCTCCCGACCCTGCCCACTCACCGAAGTATTCGGGTGAATGACCCCGCCCTGCTGGCGCATGAAACGGGCGTGGACATCGAAGGAGGTGCTGGCTGCGGCTGCCCTGCTGATGGCGGGTGTCCTTGCGATGTGGGGCATGCTGCTGCCGCCTGCCGGCGATATTGAGAACAACATGCTGGTGCTGATTGCACAGTTCCTCGTGTTTGCCGCCACCCTGCTGGGTGTGGGCGGCAAGATGAAGAAAGGACTGGAACCGTAAGGTGTCCAGCCCTTTCTTCTTTCTCTGCCCCCACCCTCACACACGAAGGGTTAACTGGTTAATTGGTTAATTGGTTAATTGGTTAATTGGTTAATTTGGAGGTTCCTGAAACTAATTATTGTCATTTGGGGAGAGAAGTGCGAAGCACACAAAAGTTTGGAGGGGGTCTTTCAACTCACTTCTTCCGTCCTCGATACACAAAACTGCCGATGGCTACGAGAAAGATGAGGAAAGTGACAACATAAGCCCAGATGTGGGTGACACGCGAGGTGGCACTGACGGTGTAGTCGCCAGGAATGAGCCGTTCGCCTGTGAGCGGATAATAGATGATGCCATTCTTGAGGACTCCTGCACCAGGATTCACTACCGTGCCAGGCATTTCGAGGGTGTAAGGCACCGAGAACCAGAAGATGTTGAGTTGGTCGGAAAGTTCCTCTGACATACCCATCCCAAGCGGCGTTTCATCATCGAAGAATGGTGCGTAAGCATTGGAATGGAAGAACTTCTCAAACTCTTCAGTCACCTCCACCGCAGGCAACTGCGCCTGTCCGTCTTTCAGGAGATATTTTGCCAACGAGTCTTGTAGTGCCACGAACTGTTCTTTGTTCACAGGAGGATTCTGAATGGAGTTGTAGTGACTGACAATGTAGTCAAAGCACACCGTGAAGAGATTGTCGTTAAACCATTGTGTGACAAATGGTTCCATCTTGCTGATTTTCTCCGATGCCTCCGACCCGTTAAGTCCTTCGAGCAGGTTGGGTTGTCCTGTGAACCAGAACCTGACGATGTCTTTGTCTGCATAGTTTGTGGCTGGAAGTTTGAAGGTGTCTGCCACTGTGCTGAAGGTTTCAGTATAGGTGTATTCCGTGTAGAACCAGCGGAAATGCTTTTCCAAATCCGCATTCGATTTCAGGCGTTCGCCATTCAGTTGCAGAGGGGTGTATTGGCACATCTCCTTCACATCCTTAAACTCGCGGTATTCAAGCGTAGTGGTCACCGTATCGTTGTCGCCGATGTCGGTGTGAGAACCCATGAAGCCCTCCATGTTGACGCATTCCGGAACGGGAGCCAACGGGGCAGACGTGCTGTCCTTGCCCCACAGGGAATCTCTTTCTTCCTGAGTCATCACTTTGTTATAAATGATTTCACGCTCACAAGTGCCGTCTTCGTGAATAACGGTGTGCAATCTGACGTCCTGCTTTTCACAGGAGAAGAAAAGTGCCACTGATGCCAAGAGCATCCAATATGAACTAATTGTAGTTTTCATACATCATCATTTTTAATTGTGTGTAACTAATAGGTTTTGGTCGGCTTGCCTCCAAGTAGCGTGTGTACATGTTCTCGAGCGTGCTGCTTCGTGGAAAGTCTGTTGTATAGGCATGGGCACGTGGTGCCTCAGTCTTCACGGGTTGGTTGACATAGATGAACAGTCCTATGAGCAGGATGGCTGCCACGGATGTGATGGTGCGCAACACCCTTAGCATCAGGTGAGGCTTAGCACTCCCTTGTTCCTCCCTTCTTTCCCCCTGTTCTTCTCTGTCGGGCAGGTTTGCCATGATGCTTTCCAGCATTTCATCGGGATTATCCAATTCTGGCTGCTGTCCTTTCAACCTGTCGAGTATGTCATCTATCTGTGTCATATCCTAATTGTTTTAATCGTTCTCGTATGGTTTGCCGAGCCACATACAGGTTGCTCTTCACCTGTTTGGCATCCAAGCCTGTTATCTCTTCCACTTCTGATGAGGAGAGCCCTTCCAGATGGCAGAGCGTGAACACCATCCGTTGCTTCTCCCCCAACCCATCTGCCAACATTCTCACGATCGACACCCACTCCCTGTTTTCCAATGCCCTGTGCGTATCAGTATCGGAAGCATACCGTCGGAACACCAATTCATCGTCTGGCATGGGAACCACATGTTTCATGCGTTTCAACCTGTCCAGACACAGGCGTGTGGCTATCGTATAGATCCATGTGGCAAAGTTCTTCTGGGTGTCATACTCTCCCATTCGCTGCCACACACGGATGAAGGTCTCCTGCACCATGTCCTTCGCCTCTTCCTCGTCGCACAGCAGTTTCAGCGTCAACGAAAACACCATCCGCTGATATGCCAGCACCACCCCACGAAAAGCAGTCTTCTCGCCTCGTTGGCACCTTACTATGATATCTTCGTCTATCTGAGCCATTTTGTCGAACTATTTATCCATTATACGACTGGAAACCGAAAAAGTCAAATGGAAATCTCGCAAAATTAGTGTTTTTCTTTCAAAACTTGTTTGTAGGGTGGATATTTTGCAGTTAATCCCTTCAAAAATTGGAACGATGCAGAAAATGTGCTACATTTGTAATCACTTTTACTACACTAAAAACCAAAAAGCAATGAAAAAGACTACGTACATTTGGGCTATGGGGCTGGCACTCCCCTTGCTGTTGGGCAGTTGCAACAGCAAGAATGCTGCCGGAAATGGTGGCGAAGAGGATTCGACGGCTGTGGTTGTCGTGGGTGACACGGAAACGGACGAGGAGTTTTCAGCAGAGCAGCAACTCCTCGAAAAGAGTTGGAAGCATCTTGGCGAATGGGCATCGCAACCGCTGACGGTGAAAGCCAAGGGCGAAAAGGTGAACATCCACGATTTTGCTCAGGCGTTCTGTCAGGAGTATTCCTCGTTTGAGCCTTGTGCGAAGTTGCTGTCCTACTTGAAAGACCCTGAGAATTTTGATGGAGGAGAAAAGAACTTCTATGTGCATGATGTTCAAAAGAATGGCTACATCCAGTGCAACTGGGAATGGGAGTTTTCCAATGCCGTGACCCTCTGCTACTGGAACCGCAAGAACGGGCACCAACTGGTGGGTGTGACTGCGGAGCGTGGTTTTGAGAACGACGATGACTCGAAGTATCAGTATATGTTTTATGACTATGACAAGGCTACGAGCATGATGACTCCCGACAAGGAGGTGGTGAAGGTGTTTGACGATTTTGCCGCCCAATATAGTTCCATGTATGCATACTTGCCTCAAGAGGGCAAGGACTGCTATGTGTGCACATGGAGCAATGACGACGACGACTCCTTCAAGGATTATCATGCTGTGTGGAACGGCATGAGTTTCACTTTTTCGCCGGCAGAGGAGTGAGTTTTTTGTAAACCTTCAACTTTACAAAAACTTTACAAAAGATGGTTTTCGGCGATGTAGCGCCAGAGGGGGGCTACCATGAGGGATTGCTTCATCTCGTCACGGCGGAGAAGGTCGATGAGTTCCTGAAGGGTGAAGAGATGGACGGTGATTTCCTCGGTTTCATCGAGGTGCTGGGAGGACACTTTCTCCACTCCCTTGGCGATGAAGGTGTGGTTGAGGTTGTTCATGGAGGTGGGATTGGCTGACAGGGCTGTGAGTTCTGTCCATTCGCCTCCTGCATAACCTGTCTCTTCGAGGAGTTCGCGCTTGGCTGCATCGAGGGGTGTGGCATCCGTCGCATCCATGGTGCCTGCACAGAGTTCGTACTCGACGATGCCGAGTGCATGGCGGTATTGGCGCACGAGGAGGTATTTGCCTTCGGTGGTGATGGCTATGATGTTGACCCATGTGGGGTATTCGAGCACATAGTATTCGGGCACCAGTTTTCCGTCGGGCATGCGGAGCACATCACGGCGTGCTGTGAGCCATGGACGCTGAATGAGATACGTGGAACTGACGGTCTCCCAGGGTTTGATGTCTTTCTGTTTGTCCATAATTTTCGTGACACTTATGATAAATATAGGGGAGAAAGAACTCTGCTTTCTCCCCTATTCGTTGAGCCTCTTGTCGGATTAGATATCCGAAAAACCTGCCGATGGCAGGCTTTCAAGGCTTTCATCTTTCGCTGTCAATTGAAAGTGAACTTTCATTGCCATCTCAGATGAAATTCTTGAGCCTCTTGTCGGATTAAATATCCGAAAAACCTGCCGATGGCAGGCTTTCAAGGCTTTCATCTTTCGCTGTCAATTGAAAGTGAACTTTCATTGCCATCTCAGATGAAATTCTTGAGCCTCTTGTCGGATTCGAACCAACGACCCCGAGATTACAAATCACGTGCTCTGGCCAACTGAGCTAAAGAGGCGGATGGGTAAGCTGACTACATCGCGCCGCTACAACCAAGTACCCTTGCTGCGGTCAAGCCCTGGGGGATTCCGAGGGAGCTGGCCGTATAGGACTTACCCATGTTTTGTTTGAGCAATGCTCGAAACCGCTTATGCTCGGAAAAACACGAATGCGATTCGGTTCTTCACTCGCTCATTCTCGGTTTTGCGGGTGCAAAGGTAGGAGTTATTTTTGGATTGGCAAAACTTTTTAAGTGAAAAGTGAAGAGCGGAAAGTAAAAAAAGTGAATAGTGAAAAGTAAAAAAGTGAAAAGTGAAAAGTGAAAAGTGAAAAATCAAAGTTACTCTTGCTGATGGATGGGCTGCAACCCGCATGGCTGGAAACTTTGATTTTTCACTTTTCACTATTCACTTTTTTACTTTTCACTTTTCACTTTTCACTTTTTTCCGTGACGTTGGCTGCACCGAAGTTACTCACGTTCGGAAAAACTTAAATAAATTTTGTTTTTCCCTCACTTATTCGTAACT
>SAMEA3663273__coassemble_1794_pt1 | contig 5363 bp, 5 predicted proteins | sample SAMEA3663273__metabat2_low_PE_014 | metagenome-assembled genome bin SAMEA3663273 (sample SAMEA3663273) | pig gut metagenome | biome: pig gut; feature: pig-associated habitat; material: faeces | place: China | collected 2013
CGCAAAGTACTGGACAGCAGGAGAAACGGACAATTGAATATCAAACTTGGGTTAAAGAATAATCAATTGCATTTATGGGCTCAATGCTATGTACAAAAGCAAACGTCTCGAAATCCGATGAGAAGCCATGGACATTCTTCCCCTTGCTTTTGAAACTCGGAGCCATACAGACTCTTTTTGCGTAGTGTTGCTGCCAGTGAAACATTCGGTTAGAACTCATCGTTGTTGGGTCATAGCAACTTTCTCCCCAATAACTATTTTCGTCTAATGGCTTTGCATCTTTTGAATGAATAAGTACAACCCCCATCATGTAAACAAGGAATATACATAAAGCAACACCTACCATCTTTAAGTTTCCGACAATCTCATTGGCTATGGTAGAGCTATTATCTTTACCTTTCTTGGAAACTTCCACCTGTATGGGATTTGCTTCTTTGGTAACTATGATTACTTCGGAAGTACCTTCTTCCGAAATGTTTTTGTTATTAGCAGGTAGGATAGTACTATTTTCAGACAATAATAATTCATCTATAACTTTTTCTCCGCAGTACTGACAGAACGAAGAATCATCTGCAATTTGTTTCCCGCAATGCTTACAATACATAATCTGATCTATTTGTTGGGTATGACAACATAATCGGGAACATTCTCGGCATAGTCGAGAAAATGTAGATAAGTGAAATCTAACTGGTGACTTCTCCCATATCTGCTTCTAGTGACAATCGTTGTAGATGATGGGGCAGTGTAAACATATGGTAGTCTTTATCGTCATCATACCAATAGAAGTATTGGTTGGGACGAATTAGCAACCCTATTGTCTTATGACCCGCATCTTGGCCGTTTGTCGTATATTTGACCATATACTCAACCAAATCTCTTCCTGTGTCATTCTTATAGACATGTTTTTTCTCACGATAGATGGTGTCTGCTCCAACCAGTTCCGACTTTGGTATCTTAACAATTGCACCTGTAGTTACAAGTTTTATGTGAGCAAGATGTGATTCTGATTGAGTTCGTTTCCTTTCGGAACAGCCTCCAATAGCACAAAGTACAACCCAAAACATTATCAGACACCCTATGAGACAGCCCATAGGAGTTGCAGATATTCCCGCCCTCTTGTACACCAACTTGATAGCAAATATAATAATTGCTGTGATAGGTAAGCTTATCAAGAAATCTGTAATTGTAAATGTCATCATTCTGTTTATGTTACATTTCTTTATCTTATTTTGGAGTTTACCTTCTCAAAAATGGCGCAGACCGCCACCATAATCCTGCCAGGCTTACCACAGCCTCCAATCATCTACGGGGAAGTCTGCGCCATGGCGCGACTTCACGATGATTGGTGTTTGCTCTTTTTATCCTTTCGGTGTGGTAATTTGGCAGGATGTGAGCAATATGTCTTTGCAAAGCAGGCTTTGCCTTCTATGCGTTGCAAAGATATGCAAAAATCCTCAATTATCGCAACTTTTAGCTGCATATTGATGTGTTTTAAGATGAAATTTGCTTAAATTACGCGCGAAACAATAATTCTAGACCGTCTTCTCAATAAAAATGTGTATCTTTGTAGAATAAAACGAGATTTTTTTATAAAATGGAATTAAATACTTTGATAGCAGAATGTACCGCATACGATTTCAAGGTGATACTTGAAGAGAAGAAACCTAAGAGTTGGCTGAAAAGCGTAAGCGCTTTTGCCAATGGCTTGGGCGGTTCCCTTTTCTTTGGCATTGATAATGATGGCATCGTCAAAGGACTTGAAGATGTGCAGCATGTTTGCGAAGCTATCAGTAGTAAGATTCGTGACTATATGGATCCCCTACCAGAGGTGGAAATGATTCCACATGCTATAGATGGTTTGCATATCTTGCAACTCAAAGTCAATTCAGGGCATTACACTCCATATTACTATGTTGGAGATGGTCAGCGTATTGCCTTTGTTCGCATCGGTGATGAAAGCGTACCTGCCACAGCAGAGCAGATGGTTCGCTTGGTACTGAAAGGTTCTAATAAAACCTATGATTCCCTTCACACGGATTATAAATCTGAAGACTATGCTTTCACGATATTAGCGAATACTTTCAAAGACCGCACCAAGCAAGAATGGGACAAGAAGTACCTATTATCGTTTGGGCTGGTAACAGTTGCAGGTACCCTTACGAATGCAGGAGCACTGTTTGCCGATGATTGTCCTTTATGGCAATCCCGTCTTTATTGTACCCGATGGGATGGAACGGAAAAGGGCGACGCCATCAATGATGCAGAGTTTACAGGCAATGTCCTCATGCTGCTCCGTGAAGCAATGAGCTTTGTGAAGTCAAACACCAAGAGAGGCTGGGAGAAACTGCCTGATGGACGAAAGAATAAAACAGAGTATGCGGAACGTGCAATTCTCGAAGCTATGGTTAATCACTTCATCCATCGTGACTATACTATTATGGGTAGCGAAGTGCATCTTGACATCTACGATGACCGTCTCACTGTTACATCCCCTGGAGGAATGTATAATGGTATGCTAATCCAAGACTTAGACATCGCAGACGTTTCTTCCGAAAGGCGCAATCCTATCCTTGCAAATGTGATGGCTCAACTTGACTATATGGAGAAACGAGGTAGCGGACTCACACGCATCTGTAATGAGACCAAAGCCTTGGAAGGATATAAAGAAGAACTGAAGCCTGTGTTCAAATCTACTCCGACCCAATTTCAGACCATTCTCTATGCCACCTCCGACACACAAAATGTCGGAGACCATGACGGAGACATGTCGGAGACGAAACTCACTGAGCGTCAGCAGAAAATGCTCAATCTTATCAAAGAGTTTCCGACAATTACCGGCAAACAAATGTCGGAGACTTTGTCGGTGAGCCAACGCACCATTGAGCGTGACCTTTCTGCTATGCAAAAGAAAGGTGTTCTGAAACGTGAAGGCAAAGACAATGATGGGGTGTGGATAGTTCTTGTCCAGGCACTAATTTAGACAACCTAATGATACGGTAATTTTAATTTTTGTAAATTCGAAAACAGTTAAACATATGAAGCTCATTGAATTTAAGGGAACTGGAATTCGTGGTTATATGAATCATCACATTCATTTCAAAGAGAGTGTTACCTTTTTAGTCGGTATTAATGGATCAGGAAAGACCTCTATTTTGAAGTTGATAAGCGGACTCACGAAACCTTCTTATAAGACGCTTGAAGCTATTGAATATTCGTCTGTCGAATTAACATTAACTCATGATACTCGTACATATATCATCTCTAGTACAAAGACGAAGGATGAATTGACTATAAAATGCAATCATGTTGAAAGGGATTTTAAAGAGGATACTATTAGCAGAATAAAAAAGGACCAACGTGGAATCATTGATCCTGAGGAATTGAATAGTATAGCATTACATTTTGAACATTTGTCTGCTTGTCAGATGATAATGTCTCTTTCTACTCCTATTTTTATAGGAATCGATAGAATACCAGAACAAGATGTTCTTAGGTTTTTACAAAGAAGAAGACTTTATCATTTTTCAGAACAAACTGCATTTTCAACAGTAGACAGTAGTTTAAATACAATTCAAGAGGTTGTTTTTGATTTATATCGCAAGAATGCAACAAGACAAAAGAAATATGCTGAGGACTTTAGAACGTCTGTGTTAAAAGAAGCATTGGGATTAATAACAACTAACGATTATCGGGGGACCGAATCAATAGATGTTGAGGATGAATTATCAAAATATGAGAGCCAAAAATCACAATTCGTACAAGCATTAAATAATGCAGGCATTGACGATGCCATCACAATGACTGATAATTTCTTTAAAATGCATCGTGAGAATCTTGACATTTTGTCTGGCAAATCAGAGGCGGATGATATGCGTAAAAATCAAGCTATTGTTGGCTGGTATGTTAGCAAGGCTCAAATGGATAAAATTGGAAAGATAATTGAACATGAAACTACTTATGAAACGAATGTAAATAAACTTAACGAAGTATTTGAAAGATTTTTAGAGTGTGCCAATCTGTTTTTCAAGGAATCTGGCAAAGAAATAACAATTCTTGATAATGGCCTTATGCGTGTCGGGACTTCTTATTATAATTCTGATGGCCATATAAAGAGACATTTAGATGAATTGACGTCATTGTCTTCAGGTGAGAAACAAATAGTTGCACTTATCGGTTCTTTGATATTTACGTCATCAAATGTTCGACCAGAGGTTATTGTTATTGACGAACCAGAGTTGTCATTACACTTAACATGGCAGGAAATATTTGTTGATGCTATTTTGAAAGCACAGCCCAACTTTCAATTTGTATTAGCAACCCATTCTCCAACTATTATTGCAAAGATTGAACGTAGAGAATGGTGTGAAGATTTAAGTAGGCCATTGATACAGATGTAATGTTATGATAGAATACACAACAGCTGCTAATCAATTATGTAGTGTTTTTACACAATACAGGAACACTATAAACATCTATACTGAGGATGAACAAAAGGATAAGAAGTTTTATAAAACACTGTTCTCGCGCTTACTTGAAAATACTGGCATAGTGATAAATGATATCACACCGCTAGGAAGTTGTAGTCATGTCATAGAGGCTTGTAGTCAAGATACAGATTCACATCCAAAACTATACATTGTAGACGGAGATATACATCTAATGACATCGCCCAAAAATAAACAATCACATCTGTATGTTTTGGATAGGTATTGTATAGAGAATTTCCTTATTGATAAAGATTCTTATTATAAAGTATTTGATGATTTAGATTTCGAACATGAAGAAGAGAGGATAAAAGAACTTGTGGATTATGACAACATGTTGAATAATGCAATAAATCCCATGATGGAATTGTTCTGTCATTTTGCAGTGTCTCAAGATATTTTGGGCGTTTTTCGTCTAAAGCATGTAACTCAGATAATGAAGGGAGGCATGATTGATTATACAAAATTAATCAATGAAGAAGCATACGTTAAAAATGATGTAATATCTCACTCAGGAATCACTAGTGAAAAATTCCACCAGCTGTTGTTAGAGAAACAGGCATTATATTCTGCAACTTCAGAGAATCTCCAGAAATACGTTTCTGGTAAAAGTTATTTAATGCCATACGTTATTGAGTATACAAAAGGAATATTAAATCAGAATATAGGTATAACGAAAGAAGGGTGGAAATATCATTTCTCTAAATATTGTCAATTAGAACCGTTAGAAGGCTTAAAGATGGCTATAATCCAAGAGGTCAACTCATCGGTATCCTCGATAGAATGAAATAATTCACATAGAAGAAAAAAAAGACGGTTTTATCAGTAAGCATTCGATAAACTACAGGTACTAAAACCTGCATGATAAAGTTACAGCGA
>SAMEA3663273__coassemble_2133_pt1 | contig 4907 bp, 6 predicted proteins | sample SAMEA3663273__metabat2_low_PE_014 | metagenome-assembled genome bin SAMEA3663273 (sample SAMEA3663273) | pig gut metagenome | biome: pig gut; feature: pig-associated habitat; material: faeces | place: China | collected 2013
ATTTGATTACCAGCTTCTCTATCCATGGTGAAGATGATGCCAGGATACTTACGAGTAGAAGGTTGAATCTCCTCCACATTGAGTTTCTCCAACATTTTCTTGCGCGAAGTGGTCTGCTTGCTCTTGGCAGCATTGGCAGAGAAACGACGGATGAACTCTTCCAGTTCCTTGCGCTTCTCCTCAGCCTTTGCCTTCTGGTTCTGTGCCTGCTTCAGGGCAAGTTGTGAAGACTCATACCAGAAGGAATAGTTACCTGCAAAGAGGTTCACCTTGTTGAAATCTATATCGACGGTGTGGGTGCTCACGGCATCAAGGAAGTGACGGTCGTGGCTGACCACCAGCACCGTATGTTCAAAGTCCGCAAGGAAGTCCTCAAGCCATTCTACAGTGTCGAGGTCGAGGTCGTTGGTCGGCTCGTCGAGCAACAGGTTGTCGGGGTTGCCATAGAGTGCCTGAGCCAGCATGACACGCACCTTCTCCTTACCTGTCAGTTCCGACATCATCTTATAGTGCAGGTCTTCCTTAATGCCCAGACCCGACAGGAGTTGAGCTGCATCGCTCTCGGCATTCCATCCATCGAGTTCGGCAAACTTCTCCTCCAACTCTGCAGCACGGATGCCATCCTCGTCGCTGAAGTCAGACTTGGCGTAGAGGGCATCCTTTTCCTGCATGATTTCCCAAAGCACCGAATGACCCATCATCACGGTGTTGATGACCGTGCAGTTGTCGAACTTGAAGTGGTCCTGCGAAAGCACGGAGAGGCGTTCGCCCGGGCCGAGCGTGATGGTTCCTTTGGTGGGTTCGAGTTCACCGCTAATGGCTTTGAGCAGGGTTGATTTACCTGCACCGTTGGCACCAATCACACCATAGATGTTGCCGTTGGTGAACTTCATGTTTACATCTTTGTAGAGAACGCGCTTGCCGAACTGTATGGCAAGATCAGAAACTGTAATCATTTGCTTTTTACCTTTAATTTGGGTGCAAAGGTACGAAAAATTCATGAAACATTCGTGGTTCATTCACGGCAATTTATGTTTTCGAGCAAAAACACAAACAAACGATGAATGAACCACGAACGCCCGTGCCAACGATTAACATCTACTTTTTCAAAAGAAGGAATGCCTTCTTTCTTGCTAATACACATTATATAATATATAACTCCATTCAACTTTCACAAGTGTGAAATAAAACCACAGATTGCTCAGATTACACGGATTTACTGAAGATTCAAGAATGAATTACACAGATTACTTCAAAAGCCCTGCTGGGCTTTGTCTGTGGAATTTTGAAAAATCTGCGTAATAGCCCAAGCATGCAAAGAAGAACCTTCAGTGTAGCCAATCTGTGCAATCTGCAATCCGTGGTCTGAAAGCACTTGCGAGACTTGAAAAAGAGAATTTTCTGAGCCTAAGGACGAGGCAAAAAAGAGGAGGTTGCCCACCCCTATTGCAACACGTAGTTGACAAAAGCAAGTTTTCCCATTTCTTTTTGTTTGCCAATATCGGGCTTTTGGTGTCCGCTCGCCTTATTTTAAAAAGAAATTGTGACAAAAATGATTTTCATTGATAAAAAATTCGTACCTTTGCAGTCGGAAAAAGAGAAGGAAGCCCCGTGAGGCGTTTTCCTCCCCTACTAAAAACACAAGCAACATACAGTTTTATTAACTCAATAAATTATTAAATCAATGACAAAAGTAGCTATTAACGGCTTCGGCCGTATTGGTCGCCTCGCTTTCCGTCAGATGTTCGAGGCTGAAGGTTATGAAGTAATCGCAATCAACGACTTGACAAGCCCTAAGATGCTTGCTCACCTCCTCAAGTATGACACTGCACAGGGTGGTTTCGCTGGTAAGTTTGGCGAAGGCAAGCACACTGTTGAGGCAACAGACAACTCTATCATCGTTGACGGTAAGGAAATCACTATCTACGCTAAGCCAAACGCTGCTGAGCTTCCTTGGGGTGAGCTTGGTGTTGACGTAGTGCTCGAGTGTACTGGTTTCTACACTTCTAAGGAGAAGGCTTCTGCACACATCCAGGCTGGTGCAAAGAAGGTGGTTATCTCTGCTCCTGCAGGCAATGACCTCCCAACCATCGTTTACAACGTGAACCACAAGACTCTGACTCCTGCCGACACAGTGATCTCTGCTGCATCTTGCACCACTAACTGCTTGGCTCCTATGGCTGCTGCTTTGAACGGCTACGCTCCTATCGTTAGCGGTATCATGTCAACTATCCACGCTTACACTGGCGACCAGATGATTCTCGACGGTCCTCAGCGCAAGGGTGACCTCCGTCGTTCTCGTGCTGGTGCTCAGAACATCGTTCCAAACTCAACTGGTGCTGCCAAGGCTATCGGTCTCGTTATTCCTGAACTGAACGGCAAACTCATCGGTTCTGCACAGCGCGTTCCAACTCCAACAGGTTCTACTACTATCCTCGTTGCTGTTGTGAAGGGTAAGGACATCACTAAGGAAGGCATCAACGCTGCCATGAAGGCTGCTGGCACTGAGAGCTTCGGTTACACTGAAGACCAGATCGTTTCTTCTGACATCATCGGCATGAAGTTCGGTTCTCTCTTCGACGCAACTCAGACTATGGTTTCTAAGATTGACGACGACACTTACCAGGTACAGGTTGTTTCTTGGTATGACAACGAGAACTCTTACACTTCTCAGATGGTTCGTACTATCAAGTACCTCGCTGAGCTCAAATAAGAGAAACTCAACCACCATAACAAAGAAAGGGGAAGCCATTCGCTTCTCCTTTTCTTTTAACCCGAATCGGCCATTTGCGTTTTGATGATGACAACTTTTATTTTTGAGCAGATGTTTTCGCCGCTTTGAAGGCGCAATGGGGTTCCATTGTAACTGAAAAGTGGTGAAGCAGATGACAAAAAGAAAGTTTTTCAGCGCATAAACAGTCTAATGACCGATTCGGGTTTACCCCTATCCGCAATTACAATGGTGCGCTGTCGAACATGCTACAAGCAGCAACAACATGCACATCATCAACAGAAAAAACAATTTATTCTTCATATTTTTTTAGTTTATTAACACAGTGTGTAGAATTTTCTGTACCTTTGCAACGAGAACATCCACCTTCTCGTATCATTTATAACGATACTTTTCAACATTTTATTATATAAAAATCAAAGACTATGGCAAAATTTATTGAAGAATTTAAGGACTTTGCCTTCAAGGGCAATGTGATGGACATGGCAGTCGGTGTCATCATCGGCGGTGCATTCGGCAAGATTGTATCCTCCATCGTAGGCGACCTCATTATGCCACTCGTGGCTGCAGCATGGAGCGTGAACGTGGCAGACCTGAAGATTGAACTCAAGCCCGGTGTGCCCGAAGTGCTGAACGAGGCAGGCGAAGTGGTGACCGAAGCCATCGAACCCGTCACTTGGAACTACGGCGCATTCTGCCAGAACGTGCTCGACTTCTTCATCATCGCCATCTGCCTCTTCTTCATCGTGAAGGCCATCGCCAAGGCATCTGCCCTCCGCAAGAAGAAGGAAGCCGAAGAGGCTGCCGCCGCTCCAGAACCAGAGCCAACAAAGGAAGAAGTGCTCCTCACCGAAATCCGCGACCTCTTGAAGGAGAAGAAGTAAAAACAAACGAGCATCCACAAAAAATGCCGACTCTACGTATTATGTAGAGTCGGCATTTTTCATGCTCTTCACACATTGAGTAAATTTTGTCATAACCATAAACCAACGTCAGTTCGATGAATTCTAACAAAATTATTACAACTAAATTTCAGTCCCACCACATTGCATTTGGGGGAGATTCATCAACTCGTACAGATAGGCAGGACTTTGTACGTAGAGTTCGCTTTCCTCATCCTGCAAGGCTGGCATCAGTGGTGAGTTATAGACCCGTTCCATCGCTTCTTCGATGGTGCAGCCCGTGTCCTCCATCACGTATTTCACCAACTCGCTCAAGGCGTAGTTGGTCAGGTAAGTCGCTATCTGTTGATGGGTGGGTTGGTTCATACGGTTTCTACGTTTGTCTTGTGAAGGAAGCGAAGAGCCTGCTCCGTTCCGAAATAATACTGTTGGTCGAGGTATCTGTCCTGCAACTGCTCGGCAGCCTGTTCGGGCTTGTAGATACCTTCACGGAAATTAGTAAGTTGCAAAACAACACCATCGTCGGCTATCGGTCTATTGTCTCTATGTCCTGATTGGTGCCGTGGTAGAGTGTCATGCCAGTACCCCTCCATTCTTTTGGCAAACGATGAGCAGGTCATCAATGGTTTCATCCATCGACTGCAGGTGTTCCACATCGTAGAACTCAATCAGAAACGCCAATCCCTTGTACTTGTGCAGATAGCGGAATGCCGCCTGCCGTGTCATGGCAAACCGCCGCCCGAACGCTTGAATGCACGCTGTCAAGAAAGGAATCTCGTATTTGCTCATCTGTCTTTCGTTTGTTTTCGTTGCAAAGATACACATTTATTTTTCTCACACAAACTATCTCAGCCGAAAACTTTACAACACAACATAAAAAGTTGGTGCCTTTCATGGAATGTCCACGAAAGGCACCAACTTTCAATTTTCATATATTACAACTAAATTTCAGTCCCACCACATTGCATTTGGGGGAGATTCATCAACTCGTACAGATAGGCAGGACTTTGTACGTAGAGTTCGCTTTCCTCATCCTGCTTTTTTATCCCAATATGGTATATAGCCCTATTTTATAGACGAAAAGTGTGATAATGCACAAAAAAAGTCTACAATATATTTCTTTTATTGAGAAAAACACTTTATCTTTTCAGACGAAAAACGTGAAAATGCAACAAAAAAGTACATAACATGGTTATAAAAAGAGACAGATACTTGAAACGAAAGCAAACGGCAGCAGGAGACTAATTCTCTGATAAAAATTAAAGACTCTTTCG
>SAMEA3663273__coassemble_2576_pt1 | contig 4457 bp, 3 predicted proteins | sample SAMEA3663273__metabat2_low_PE_014 | metagenome-assembled genome bin SAMEA3663273 (sample SAMEA3663273) | pig gut metagenome | biome: pig gut; feature: pig-associated habitat; material: faeces | place: China | collected 2013
CCGAAATTTGAGTCATAAATTATTTTTGTTGGAATTCATCGAACTGACGTTAACTTACAACCCACCGCCATCAACACCTTCACAACTCACCTCACCTTACTTTCACTCCAACACCATCAACACCTTCACAATTCACTTCACCTTACCTCTGCTTCAACACTCATCTCACTGTCTAAACCACTAAACACTTAATCAGTGAAACATTGTTTCGGTTTTTCGTATAACCGAAATAAAGATTATATTGTTATTTCATTATATTTATTATTTCGTTTATTTGTTTTATCAATAATAACATTCAAACGTAATAAAGGTAATGCAATATAAACATTTAATAATATTATCGTAATAACGTATTTATTATTATTTCGTTATTTCCTTATTTTAATAATATCGTAATTATGGAATATTGTTAAACTTAATAAACCAACAAAAGATAATAATGTTATTTTGTTATTTCTTTTATCCCGATTAACGATAAAAATAAAATATTATTATTTCGTTTAGACAAAAGGGAGGGAGGGATAGACAAGAAGGAGAAGGAGAAGGAGAAGAAGGAGAAGGAGATGGAGGGGAGAGGAGGGAGTGCCTACTGGGCAACGGCCAACTTTCATCTGCCAGCACGAAAATGGAACAGCAATGTATGAACCCTAATCGGTCATCGGTTTGTCTCTCATCCAATTCAAGAACATTCATGAACATTAGAATGAGCGATCATTCATGAACATTAGAATGAGCGATTCGGGGTAATCGAAGGCGACCCATGACTCCACCATCAGAAAACAGGGGGGCAATGTACAAATGAAGGGGTGGGGGAGGGGAAAAACAATTTTTTTTGTGTTTTTCTGAAAAAAAAGTTTGTTTTATATGTGAATGTTATGAGAATTTCATATCTTTGCATCTGAAAAAAGTTTTCTAAAAAGGTAAACTTTTGAGGAGACGAAAAGAAAAAAGTTTCCCGTTTTGAAAAACTTTTCGAGAGAGAACAAAATGAAAAACAACTGAAAGATAGCAGGTTGGAAACGTCGAGGTGAAGAATCGGTTGAACTACGAAAGACAAAAAGTTGTCCAGAAGTGAGAAAAAATGGTCTAAGAAAGTGAAGAGGAATGGTGAAGGGGGAGAGGAACCAAATGGGCAAAATGAATAAGCAATTTTTTATAGGAAAATGGCGAGTGGCGAGGATGACAGTGCGTGGAAAGAAGCGGAACGAAGCTGTGACAGGAGGTTGCAGCACATGGAATTTGTGGCTATTGAATGGAGGAGTGGAAGAGGGTGCTGAAGGTGAAAGTGGATGCTGAATAGGGGAGTGGGTGTTGAAAGTGGAAGTGGATGCTGAATAGGGAAGAGGGTGTTGAATAGGAAAGTGGATGCAGAATAGGGAAGTGGGTGTTGAAAGTGGAAATGAAAGTGAATAGGGAAGTGGGTGTTGAAAATGGAAGTGGATGCTGAATAGGGAAGTGGGTGTTGAAAGTGGAAGTGGATGCTGAATAGGGGAGTGGGTGTTGAAAATCGTCACATTGATTGCATGGAATGATATACACATATATCCTAAACTTAAACACACATATATATATTATATAGAAAATTAACTAATATACGAAGAACAATGGAAATTAGTAATTTTACCATTACGAAGAGAGACGGGTCGAAGGACAGTTTCTCGCTGGACAAGATCATGAACGCGATCGTGAAGGCGTTCGAGAGTGTGGACGAGCCGACAGACTTGGGGACTATCTCCAAGATTCTCAGCCATCTGGACATTAAGGATGACATCAAGGTGGAGGATATTCAGAACCAGGTGGAAGAGGCGCTGATGAGAGAGGGTCACTACAAGGTGGCGAAGTCGTTCATGCTGTATCGCCAGCAGCACACGGAAGACCGTGAGACGTTGGCGAAGTTGCAGTTCCTGTCTGATTACTGTGAGAGTGTGAACGCGGCGACAGGTTCGAAGTATGACGCAAATGCAAACGTGGAGCACAAGAACATCGCGACGTTGATTGGTGAGTTGCCGAAGTCGAATTTCATCCGTCTGAACCGCCGTTTGCTGACCGACCGCATCAAGAAGATGTATGGCAAGGAACTGGCTGACGAGTACATTGACAAGTTGACGCATCACTTCATCTACAAGAATGACGAGACATCGCTGGCTAACTACTGTGCCAGCATCACGATGTATCCTTGGCTCATCGGCGGCACGTTGGCGATTGGCGGCAACTCGACTGCTCCGACGAATCTGAAGTCGTTTGCCGGCGGATTCATCAACATGGTGTTCATGGTGAGTTCGATGCTGAGCGGTGCTTGCGCCACGCCTGAGTTCCTGATGTACATGAACTACTTCATCGGCAAGGAGTATGGCAAGGACTACTACAAGCGTGCCGACGAGCAGGCTGACATGAGTCTGAAGAAGCGCACCATCGACAAGGTCATCACGGACTACTTCGAGCAGATTGTGTATTCGCTCAACCAGCCCACGGGTGCCCGCAACTACCAGGCTGTGTTCTGGAATGTGGCTTACTATGACAAGTATTACTTCCAGAGCATCTTCGGCGAGTTCTACTTCCCCGATGGTTCTCAGCCCGACTGGGAGGGACTCTCCTGGCTGCAGAAGCGTTTCATGAAGTGGTTCAACCGCGAGAGAACCAAGACGTTGCTGACTTTCCCCGTGGAGACCATGGCGTTGCTGACCGACGAGAATGGCGAGCCCAAGGACGAGGAGTGGGGCGACTTCACGGCTGAGATGTATGCCGAGGGTCACTCGTTCTTCACCTACATGAGCGACAACGCCGACTCGCTCTCCTCTTGCTGCCGCCTGAGGAACGAGATCACGGACAACGGCTTCTCCTACACGCTGGGTGCCGGCGGTGTTTCGACCGGTTCGAAGAGTGTGCTGACCATCAACCTGAACCGTTGCATCCAGCAGGCTGTGAACGAGAAGAAGGACTATCTGGAGGAGTTGGGCAAGGTGATAGACCTCTGCCACAAGGTGCAGTTGGCTTACAACGAGAACCTGAAGGACTTGCAGGAGCACGGCATGCTGCCGCTTTTCGATGCAGGTTACATCAACATCGGCCGTCAGTATCTGACCATCGGCATCAACGGTCTGGTGGAGGCTGCCGAGTTCATGGGCTTGAAGATTGCGCCTAACCCTGAGTATCAGCAGTTTGTGCAGGGCATCCTCGGTCTCATCGAGAAGTACAACAAGCAGTACAGGACGAAGGACGTGATGTTCAACTGCGAGATGATTCCTGCCGAGAACGTGGGCGTGAAGCATGCGAAGTGGGACCGCGAGGACGGTTACTTCGTGCCACGCGACTGCTACAACTCCTACTTCTACGTGGTGGAGGACGACTCGCTGAGCATCATCGACAAGTTCAAACTGCATGGCGCTCCCTACATCGAGCACCTCACGGGCGGTTCTGCACTGCACATGAACCTGGAGGAGCACCTCTCCAAGCAGCAGTATGCCAAACTGCTGAAGGTGGCTGCCCAGGAGGGTTGCAACTACTTCACGTTCAACATCCCCAACACGGTGTGCAACGACTGCGGCCACATCGACAAGCGTTACCTGCATGAGTGCCCCAAGTGCGGCTCGAAGAACATCGACTACATGACCCGCATCATCGGCTACCTGAAGCGTGTGAGCAACTTCTCACAGCCACGCCAGGAGGAGGCTGCACGCCGCTACTATGCCCATGCAAGCGCGTGAACAACGATGATTTTCAACAACGAATCTCACGAATCTCACGAATAGAAAAATGCCGCAAGCGGCGACGAATGGAAACGAATGTGGCTGCTTAACAACCATCACGCATTCGATTCCATTCGCTGCCGCTTGCGGCATAAAAAAGAAAAATTCGCCTCATTCGTGAAATTCGTTGTCAAAAAAATTGAATCAAAGTCAAAGCAAAAAATTCGTGTAACCCATGCTCAAGTACGTCAACACAGGCATCGTCTTTCAGGAGATTCCCGACGAAGTGACGCTTGCCATCAACATCTCAGGCTGTCCGTGCCACTGCCCCGGCTGCCACTCGCAGTATCTGTGGGAAGACATCGGCATGCCGCTCACCACCGACGCCATCGACGAGTTTGTGGAGAAGAACGGCAAGGACATCACCTGCATCGCCTTCATGGGCGGTGATGCCGAACCGCGACGCGTCAACCGACTGGCGCAGTACATCCACGAGGAGTACCCCACACTGAAGGTGGCATGGTACAGCGGCAGGATGCGTGTGCCCAGCGAGGTGAACAAGGACGACTTCGACTACATCAAGATCGGCCCTTACCTCCAGCATCTCGGCCCGCTCAACAGCCGCACGACCAACCAACGGCTCTACCGCAACACCCACGACGACTCGTGGGAGGACATCACCAGCCGCTTCTGGAAGAAGTGATACATGTAGTTAGATAATTGAAGTTTCGGATGCTTTCTTCAACAACGAATATTCCGAATATGACGAAT
>SAMEA3663273__coassemble_4399_pt1 | contig 3303 bp, 3 predicted proteins | sample SAMEA3663273__metabat2_low_PE_014 | metagenome-assembled genome bin SAMEA3663273 (sample SAMEA3663273) | pig gut metagenome | biome: pig gut; feature: pig-associated habitat; material: faeces | place: China | collected 2013
ACGGACGCTACATCCTCCACTTCCAACTCCGTCAGGAAAGCACACGTCTGAACCCAGAGCAGTGGGTGAGGTGAATGCCTGTGCTACAAGAATAAAGAAAAAGCATCGTTAAGTATTTATTGATACCTGACGATGCCTTTTCCGTCTGTTATAGAAGCAACTATTTCTCAGTTGCCTTGAAAAGCAGCTTGCCGTTTTCATCATAGAACGACACTGTTTTGCCGTCTATCTCGTAACGCTTTACCTTGTTAAGTGCTGCGAGATATTCGTCCTCTCTCAGAACGTCTGGGCAGAACATCTTCGTTGCACCGCCCTCAGAGATCGTGATGCTTCCATCCTTCAGAGCCTTGTATGGTGCAAAGATTCTGTTGCATCCTACCGAAGTGTTGATCTCACCATTCTTGAATGAAATAAATGCTGGCGACACTTCACTTCCTGGCAATGCTGTGCCATTGAGTTCAGTGATATTGTATGTCTTGCCGGAAAGCAAAGCTCTTGTAGAGCATGATGTCATTGAGATTGCCATCATGCCTACTGTTATAACTGTTGTGATTTTCTTGTCCATTATCTAAATTCCGCAGCACTTTAGTTTAACTTTTTTATAAGCACTTGAGCAACAAAAAATTGCTCGGGATTTTGCCATGTCAGATTTTTCACTTACCTTAGTGCTGCAAATCAAGACAAGCAAAAATCATCAATGACATGGCAAAGATAAGCATAAAATCTGAGAAAATCACTCCTTTTGGAGGAATATTTCATGTGAGAGAGCAAATTTGTGGCATTATATGGGCATTATATGTTAAAAAGAATACCCATTGATTTTATATTTAACGTGAACCTTCATAAATTTTGTGCGAGAAAATCCAATGACTTTTCTTTTGCGTGGAACTCAAATTGCTTCTCAAACTGCTTCTTTCAAAAAAAGATAAGGAAAAGTTTGGTGGTTTTACTTTTATTTGCTTACTTTGCCATTGTTCTCTTGCAAAGTTCCACTTTGGGGTGGATAAGCAGGGGATAAATACATAATTGAAAGGCGTTGCTGACGCTTGTTTTTGGCTATTTGAATGTAGGAACCTCAAATTACCAATCAAAAACAATGCTGAGTGACTGCCACGGGGTGTAGTATATTACTCTCCGTAGTGTGCTGTGAGGGTCATGTGCCCTCATGCACACTTTACGGGTGTACTATATTCTCCAGCGTGGATGTTTGCTCTGCTGTTCTATTGGTAATTAAGGTATCCTACAGCCTAAATAGCGGAACAAGCAGAAGTGAAACATCCACGTTTTTATTTGGAGAATATAAATCATTACACCTATGCAATACGAACAGACGTTCAATGCCATCGACAACATCTTGCGCAACGAAGCAGGATGCAGCACCGAACTGGACTACATCGAGCAGACCTCGTGGCTGCTCTTTCTCAAGTATCTCGACGACCTGGAGCAGGAGCAGACCATGAATGCCCTGCTCAGCGGCAAGACCTACAAGCCCATCATCACGGGCTATATGCGCTGGAGCCAATGGGCTGCACCCAAGAAGGCTGACGGCTCGCCCGACACGGTGAATGCCATGACGGGGCCTGACCTGACTCAGTTTGTGGATGGCAAACTCTTCCCCACTCTGCGCGAGTTTCAGAAGACGGCATCGAGTGCCAAGACCCTGGAGTATAAGATTGGAGAGATTTTTGCCGAACTGCGCAACAAAATCACCTCGGGCTACAACCTGCGCGAGGTCATCAACCTCATCGACCAACTGCACTTCCAGACCGCCGAAGACAAGCACGAAATGACCCTGCTCTACGAGAGCAAGATTGCCAAGATGGGCAACGCCGGGCGCAACGGAGGCGAGTACTACACGCCCCGTCCGCTCATCCGCACCATCGTCCGAGTGGTTGACCCCCAGATTGGCGAAACGGTGTATGACCCTGCCTGTGGGTCGGCTGGTTTCCTCTGCGAGGCGTTCGCCTACATGAACCAGAAGGTGAAGAGCACTGCCGACAACAAGACCTTGCAGGAGGACACCTTCTTCGGCAAGGAGAAGAAGCCGCTGCCCTACATCATCGCCACCATGAACATGATTTTCCACGGTGTGGCAGCACCCAACATCATCCGTGGCAACACATTGGCAGAGAACCTTTCGCAGATTCAGGAGAAAGACCGCAAGAACGTGATTCTTGCCAATCCGCCCTTTGGTGGCAGCGAACGAGGCGAGGTGAAGCAGAACTTCGACATCAACACCTCCGAGACTGCCTACATGTTCATGCAGCACTTCATCAAGATGCTCAAGACGGGTGGCAGGGCTGGCATCGTCATCAAGAACACCTTCCTCAGCAACGGCGATGCCTCGGCACTCCGTCAGTTGCTCTTGCAGCAGTGCAACCTCCACACCATCCTCGACCTCCCCAGCGGTGTGTTCCAAGGGGCAGGCGTGAAGACCGTCGTCCTCTTCTTCGACAAGGGCACACCCACGAAGAAAATTTGGTACTACCAACTGAATCCCGGCCGCAATCTCGGCAAGACCAATGCCCTCAACGAGGACGACCTTGCCGACTTCCTCGCCCTGCAAAAGACGAAAGCCGACAGCGAAAACTCGTGGAGCATCGATGTCTCTTCACTCGGCAAGGACTACGACCTCAGCGTGAAGAACCCCAACAAGGTGGAAGAGGTGGATGAACGTACATCTGCCGAAATCGTCAGTTCCCTGCTCGAACTCCAAAAGGAATCCCAATCTTTGTTGAACGAAATAAAGGAGATGGTAGGATGAAAGAAGGATGGAGGTATAAGAAGTTGGGAGAGGTTTGCGAAACTCTAAACGGATTATGGAAAGGGAAGAAACCACCCTTTGTGAATGTTGGTGTAATTCGAAATGCTAATTTTACAAGGATTTCACACTACGTTTCGACAATATTGAATACTTAGATGTAGAAGAGCGGCAATATTCCAAACGAAAACTTCAAAAGGGAGACCTTATTGTTGAGAAATCTGGTGGAAGCGAAAAGCAGCCTGTTGGTCGTGCTGTACTATTCGACAAAGAAAATGGCGAATTCTCTTTCAGCAATTTCACATCCGTTCTCAGAATCAGGGACAAAAACACGTTTCTCTGCGAATTCCTTTATAAGTATCTGCTTTTTATTTACAAAAGAGGAGATACAAGTGCCATGCAGAAAGCAACTACGGGAATTCACAATATAGAGTTTGAGAAGTATTTGAATATAGATATTCCTTGTATTCCTCTCTCTGAGCAGCATTCCATCGTTTCCCGTTTAGACTCCGCCTTTTCCCATATCGATGCCCTCAAAGCCA
>SAMEA3663273__coassemble_6579_pt1 | contig 2613 bp, 4 predicted proteins | sample SAMEA3663273__metabat2_low_PE_014 | metagenome-assembled genome bin SAMEA3663273 (sample SAMEA3663273) | pig gut metagenome | biome: pig gut; feature: pig-associated habitat; material: faeces | place: China | collected 2013
ATTGGCTACGCCGAGCTAAAGGTTCGTTGTTGAAGAAAGCATCCGAAACTTCAATTATATATAAATGTAAGACTTCGTTTTGTGCCAAATCATCATACCAATAACCGTAATTACGTTACACGGTGCAGGGTAATTTGCCCGCAGGGTGAAAGGTAATGTGACGTTATCGTAAGACCCTGCATTGGGTGTGAGTAAGATTATAAAGTATTTGGCTTTGGCACTAAAATTAATTTAGCGTTCTCACTCGATTCAATTTAGCGTTGGCACTAAAAGTAATTTAGCATTGGCACTCAAATGAGTGAGAACGCTAAATTGAATCGAGTGCCAACGCTAAATCAAAATTAGTAATAAGGCTAAATCACATCATATGCCAAGGCTAAATGCCTTAAAACCTGTGGAATAGCAAGCACGGGATCTCACCCATACACCGCGTGGAATCTGTAAAAGAGTGAGATAATACAAAAAAGAAGCATGTCCTTGAAAGAGGAAATTTAACCATTTGACCGTTTGACCATTTGACTGGAGAGGAAAGAAGAAGGAACAAAAAATGGAAGTCACATCGTGACCTCCATTATGAGTGGGGTGGAAATTGGATGTCACAATTTGTGACTTCCATTATTCACTTCTCTTTATTTTTTTCACTTCACTTGGTTTGCCAATGTACTGGGCTCACGTCGAGTGTCCCAAATATCTGCAACTTCAATGCAATCATCCAAAATACGGTAAACCATTTTGTTGAGTTTGGTGACCACCACGCTACGATAAGTCGTAGGCAAATCAGACAAAAGTGGCTCTATGGATCCAAGATTAGGATTGTCCGCAAGGAGTAGGCTCGTCGCACGAACCTTTTTGATAAAATTGTCTCTGTATTTCTTACCGAACTTCTTTTGGATGTATGTGGCGGTTTCACGAATTTGTTGCTTCGCAAAACCAGTCATGGTCACTCTCATATCGCCTCAGCCATTTCAAGTTGGTCTTCGTATGCAAATTCTTCTTCCAGTTCACGCAGCACATCTTCGACATCATACACTTTGCCTTCAGAGGAATCGCGCTCAGACCGTGCAATCCGCTCGTGAAGTTCCTCTATCGTGTAGGGCTTCAGTTTTTCTTTCGTGGCTCGGATGAAGTTCTTCATCTCTTCCACCAACCATATCATGTCAGCGGTAGAGAGCGTGCCTGTCAAGTAGTCACGCAGATTGGTCAATGCTTGCGTACTCATATTTCAATCCTTTCTTTTTATACATTCAACGGTACAAAGTTACGTGTTTCTCCTTTCATCTCCAAACATTTCTCGAGTTTTTTCACTTGTGCCTATATTTATATATGCACGTATGACTCCTTCTCGTGCCAAATCACCACACCAATAACCGTAATTACGTTACACGATGCAGGGTAATTCAAATTGCTTGTGCAGTAGCCTCTAAAATACTTGTGCAGGACATGTACAAATGCATGTGGCGAAGAGGTAATAATGGATATGGAAGGTGTAAAACACAAAAGAAGCACATCCATTGGACATGCTTCTCTATTGTCTTTATATTGTTATGCTACATGGGGCTGAGTTTTATCACCCTCTTCGTGCCTGTTCGATGAGTGCTTTCTGTTGGTCGGTCAGATTGGCAGGAATGGTGACATCGAAGACAATGATGAGGTCTTTGGGGGTGCCATCACTCTTGGTGCCACCCTTTCCCTTTAGTCGCACTTTCTTGCCTGGTTGGGTGCCAGGTGCCACTTTCAGTTTATACTTTCCATAGGTACTGCTGACGATGAGTTCACCGCCAAGAATGGCTGTCCATACATCGATTGAAACATGAGCTTCCACTTCGGAAGGTTCTGCAGGACGACGTGCGGAGCGTGCTCTACGCCCTCCTCCCATACTTCCAAAGATTTGCTGGAAGAAGTCACTCATGCCACCTTCACCTCCCATGTTGAAAGAGAATCCTTCGAAGGGATTGCCTCCTCCACCACCTGTGCCGAAACCTCCGAACTGCTCTGCCTGTTTCCAGTTCTCACCATACTGGTCATACTTGGCACGTTTTTCAGGGTCATTGAGCACTTCGTATGCCTCGTTCAGCATCTGGAACTTCGCCTTGGCTTTGGGATCGTCAGGATGAAGGTCGGGATGAAACTGTTTGGAACGCTTGCGGTATGCCGCTCTTATGTCTTTCTGAGGGGTGTCCTTAGGGATGCCCATCACTTTGTAATAATCTATAAATGCCATAATTTCAGTGTTTTTTTCAACAAAGAAACACAACAAAAAAGATGCCAATAAGGAGATTCTCGGTAAAAAACTGAAAAATTAAAACTAAAAGTGAATATTTCCATGAGCCAAAGGGCTGGTAACTGAAACTTTTAGTTCTTAGTTTTTAACTATTAACCCGAATCGGTCATTAGGCCACTTCGTGGCTCTGTCGTAAAACAAATTTGAATAATTAAGTAACCACACAAAATTATCTTATACAATGATGTCTCTTCTTTTCGCCGCAAGCGGCTTGTTTTTCTTGGACGATAATTTCCAATAATTGACGATAATTTTATCCAATAATTATTATTGGAACCAATTTTTGGAAATTCTTCACTCATTTCTTTCTTTTCATAGGTGTTCAGGCGAGT
>SAMEA3663273__coassemble_12089_pt1 | contig 1842 bp, 3 predicted proteins | sample SAMEA3663273__metabat2_low_PE_014 | metagenome-assembled genome bin SAMEA3663273 (sample SAMEA3663273) | pig gut metagenome | biome: pig gut; feature: pig-associated habitat; material: faeces | place: China | collected 2013
TGGCTACGCCGAGCTAAAGGTTCGTTGTTGAAGAAAGCATCCGAAACTTCAGTTAATAAAAATTAGGAATGAGGAATTAGGAATTGCCATGCGGCGAGTGCGCACATCGCGTCAGCCTAATTGTCAACTGTCAATTGTCAACTGTCAATTGTCAATTATGCATTAAACTAACTTCCAGCGTGATGGGTTCGCCCTTCGCGTATGCCTCATACACATGTTGTGTGAAGGCATCAAAAGTATCTTGCTGGCGGTCGAGTTCCTGGCGTTCGGGGGGCAGGGTGGAGTCGGTTTGTCCGATGAGTATCACATTGCTCTGCCACTGTTTGAGGGCATCCCAGCCGAACATCATGATGGCTTTGCCTTTCTGACGGATCACCTTGAGGGTCATGGGTGAGAGAAGGGAGGCAAAGCACTTGCACCTGTAAGTGCCCTGTGGCAGTGCATCGTGAGAGCGCATGATGCTGTGGGGTTCGTGGGCGTGACAGAAGGGTGCTCCGTCCAACATGAGTTGGCTGCGGATGCCCTGTGGAGAGTGGTGGTATCGAAGAAGTTGAATGTGCATGAGTGTTTCGTTGTATGTTGCGTGCCGTTGGCGCTGTCTCGTAAAGTAAATTATATGTTGTCAAATGCCGTGGCTTTTAAGAAACAAATTACCATAATTAAAATAATTTAAGTTTCGGGAGTTCTTTTTTCGCCCCACAGATTACACAGATGGACACAGATGTTCTGTCTTGTCATGCGTTTTTCTCACACAGATATGTCTCTTCTCTTCGCCGCAAGCGGCTTGTTTCTTCGGACAATAATTTCCAATAATTGCCAAAAATTGACTTCGTCGAGCTAAAGGTTGGTTCCAATAATAATTATTGGATAAAATTATTGTTAATTATTGGAAATTATTGTCCGAGAAAAATGCGGCTTGCCGCATCATAGTTCTTTCGCTGAATAGTTACACCAAAACTTTCGAAAGTTGAAATGATGATAATTAGTTTCCTAAAATACACGTGAATCTGACGAAAACAACAAATGATTGGATTCATGTCTCAGCAGGCAAGCAGGTACGCCCGTTGCACGATGCCCACGTCGATGTCGGTCATGCGGCTCTCCACGTATGCCATGGCACAGACGATGGCGACGAGGGCGGTCTGGTCGCCCCATTCGAGGCGTTCAGCAGGTCGGATGCCGCTGCGTTCGCTCACGGTGGCGATGTAGGAGACGGTGTTGTTGCCGTCCTCGGGCGGTGCCCACCGGTAGATGATTTCCTTGAGCGTGTGGAGGTGGTGCAGGGTGATGTACGTGTGCAGGATGCGGAAGGCAGCGCGGAAGCCGAAGAGGTCGCTCTGGAACTGCACAAACTCGCGGTCATGCTGTTGGCGGAGTTGCCCGAGCCACCGTGTGCGGTCACTCCTGCGTATGTTCAGTGGGTTGTGGTTTCTCTGTCCTCGTGTCATAGTGGTCGATGAGCATTTTAAAGATGTAACAAAGGATTTCAATCAATGTCCAGATGTTCTTGTTCATAGTGTTGCTTTTTTTTGTTTGGCGATGCAAAGTTACGGCGGCTTGTCCTTCATGTTGTGCAATCATGTACGTTGTGATGCAATTCTATTGATTATTGGTGCAATAATTTATGACTCAGATTTCGGATATATTTTTAGAACGGATTGCACGGATTATACGGATTTTTCGTCGAATCCACGTTAATCTAAAAAATCTTCCAAATCTTCCCATCGACCGCTTGCGGTCTAGTTATATATACAACTAATCCGCGTTGCGGATGATTGGAAGATTTTGAAGATTTCTCAGATATAATCCGTTCAATCCGTTTAACCCAAATGGGTCATTAAG